>Ga0181538_10001086_pt1 | contig 31367 bp, 32 predicted proteins | sample PEATcosm2014_Bin_40_FD_119773 | JGI IMG/M metagenome (GOLD analysis project Ga0181538, IMG submission 119773) | Peatland microbial communities from MTU Mesocosm Facility, Houghton, MI, USA - PEATcosm2014_Bin23_30_metaG | ecosystem: Environmental > Terrestrial > Soil > Wetlands > Peat | place... | reverse complement strand
CGGCACGCCGCTTGATTTTGTCTCCTTTCACGCCAAGGGTTTGCCGAGTTTCACGGATGGTCATGTGCGGATGGGCATTGCGAACCAATTACGCGACATAAATTCCGGTTTTGGCATCATTGCGTCATTTCCCGAATTGAAAAGCACGCCGATTGTCATCGGTGAATCCGACCCCGACAGCTGCGCCGCGTGCCAAGGCAAGCAATTTGGCTACCGCAACAACCCGATTTACGCCAGCTATACGGCCGAGTGCATCGCGCGCGAATTTGAGCTGGCCAGCCGGCACGGCGTGAACTTCGAAGGCGCGCTGACATGGGCATTTGAATTTGAAGACCAGCCGCCGTTCGCCGGTTTCCGCACGCTGGCGAGCGACGGCATTAATTTGCCCGTGCTCAACGTATTCCGGATGTTCAGCCAGATGAGCGGTCAACAACTCCCGGTGGAAAGCGATGCCACCGTGCCGTTGGACGCCATTCTCAAAAACGGCGTCCGCGCCCGGCCTGATGTTTCGGCGCTGGCCAGTCTGGAATCGAACCGGCTGTGCGTTTTGGTCTGGCACTATCACGACGATGACGCGCCCGGACCGGCGGCGGACGTAAAACTCGCGCTGGCCGGACTGCCCGTAAAAGTCACGAAGGCCATGGTCCAGCATTTCCGCATTGACGCCGACCACAGCGACGCCTTCACCGTCTGGCAGCGGATGGGATCACCGCTGATGTTGTCATCAAAACAAATTGCCGAACTGGGAAAAGCCGGACAACTCGCGGAGTTGGAGCCACCGAAAAAAATCCGCGTTGAGAATGGCCAGACCGCCTTGCACGTGAATTTACCACGGGAGGCAGTTTCGTTATTGGTCGTCGAATGGAATGCGCCTCAGTGAAACAGTGGATTCAGCGCAAAGTGTTTCCGGATTCGATAACTGCCGGCGATGGCTTGGGTGACGAATTCCTTGGCGCGTTTTACCGCCTGCGGCAAGTTGCAGCCGCGCGCCAGATAACCCGCGATGGCCGCCGAATAGGTGCAACCGGTGCCGTGCGTGCGAACGCCTTTGATGAATGGCGCGCTTAACAGCAATTCCGTCCGTCCGTCAAAAAAAATGTCCACGGCCTCGCGCCCGCCTTCGCGCCTTCCCCGTTTCGTCTCGGGAAACACATTTTTTAAATGACCGCCTTTGACGAGCGCCGCGCAGCCGAAGCGTGCGTGGATTTCGCGGGCGGCGGTGCGCAAGCCTTCAACCGACGCAAGTTTGCGTCCGGTCAGAATTTCGGCTTCGTAACGGTTTGGTGTCGCGAGCGTGGCGAGCGGCAGCAGTTTCTCTTTCAAGATTTTGATTGCCGCCGGTTTCAGCAAAATAACGCCGCTGGTCGAGACCATCACCGGGTCAACGACGAGCGGCGGACACGGACGCCGTGTCGCGGCGTGTCTACCTTTGAAAAATCCGGCCACAACACGAACGTTCTCCTCCGAGAACAACATCCCGGTTTTCACCGCGCCGGGCAGCAATTCTTCAAACACGGCTTCGATTTGTTGACGTAAAATCCCGGGCGAACAAGTTTCGACGGCGAGAACGCGACTGGGATTTTGCGCGGTGAGGCACGCAATCGCGCTGGTGCCGTGAACGCCGAGCGCGGCAAACGTTTTCAAGTCCGCCTGGATGCCCGCGCCGCCTCCGCTGTCGGAACCCGCGATGGTGAGCGCCACCGGGCCATGGGTGATTCTCGACATGAGCTTGACCTTACCGGCATTTGCAGCAATCGGCACGAAAAAACGGGGTACGGCGGCGGAAACAACCGGACTATGTTGTCGGGAGAAGGCGATGGCACCGTACAAGGAGCGCGTTGGGGCCGGCGCTTGTCCTAGGCATTAAGCTTAAGGAGCAGATTATTCAACTCTCCTATGCGCGGCGGTTTGCCAACCACGGCATCCACTTCCGAAACAACCTCTCCATCCTCCTTCATTATTGTTCCCCAGCCGGTCATCATAATAACCGGTGTGCCGGGAGATTCCGCCTTGATGGTTCGAGCCACCTGATGGCCGTCAATATCCGGCATGCCCAAATCGGTTATAACCGTCTCGTAGGGCTTTTTTTTCTGGATGGCCGAGCGAAACATCTCCAACCCCTGCTTGCCGCCCGAAGCGGTCGTGACCTGATGGTCCAGAGTCGTAAGACAATGCTTCAGCAGATCCTGAATCTGTGATTCGTCGTCTATGCAAAGAATGCGCAGCGAACGTTTTTGATTCACTTGTGACGCGGGGAGCGCGGCGGCTGGCGAAGTTTCTTCCCGAATGGGAAAGGTGAGCCGGACAGAAGTCCCGCGGCCGGGTGCGCTTTCAATTTCAATGTTGCCCTCGTGGCGTTGCATCATGCCATAAACCATTGCCAGTCCAAGGCCGGTACCGCCGCGTGTAGCTTTTGTGGAGAAAAAGGGTTCCAAGCAATGTTGGCGGGTTTTTTCATTCATGCCAATGCCGTTGTCCCGTACCTCTATCTGAATTTGCCGTTCAGGCGGCAGATTATCGCCTTGGGTGGAACCGATTACAGAACGAGTGACGAGGTTGATCGTACCGCCCTGGGGAAGGGCGTCCACGGCATTGAAAATCAAATTGAACAGGGCTTCCCGCAGTTCGGTGGGGTCGCTTAGAAGCAATGGCAGGCCTGACTCGAATTCGTGTTCGATGTGGATGGAGATGCCTTCCCGCTGCGAAACGTCGCGCCAGCGCGGGCGGGTGAGCTCGATGACTTCCTCGAGGATTTGATTCACGTTCACCTTCGTCAATTGTTCATTGTCGGAACGGCGGCGGTAAAACTCCCGCATGCGGGCGACGATGTGGGCGACGTCGTCGCCGGATTTGTTGATGGTTTCCAGATAATGCCGCACATTTTCGGAAAGATCCGGCACCGTGGTGAGCAATAGCTCGGAATAGGCGACGATCGGCGAGAGGGCGTTGTTGATATCGTGCGCCACCCCACTGGCCATCTGGCCCAGGGCGCGAAGACGTTCCTGCTGCACAACCACCTGCTGGGTCCGGCGCAGTTCATCGTAGGCTTTTTGCACGCCATCAGTGAGGCGCACCCGATCATAAAGGCTGCGGCATTGTTCCTCGGTGGTAAGGATTTTGGCCTGCAACGCATCTTTCTCGGAGCGAACGGCCTCCATTTCCGCGCGCATCTGTTCGGCATTGTAACGGACTTCCTCCATGACCAGCACAATCATGCTGACCGCAATAAACAGTTGCAACACGGCGGCGATGAGGAAGCCCGCGTTGTAAAGGTTTTGATACTTTTGGGAGAAGGGGTAGCTCGAGAGATAAACCCCCCACAGGAAGAAGCCCAGGGACAACATTCCCGCTCCGACAAACGGCATCTTCTTTCGCACCCGGTAAAAGCACACACCGGCAAACACGCTGCCGAGGCCGATTAGAATGAAAACGGGCAGTTGGATTTGCAGAGTGTTTGAAAGCACTTCCGGACTTACGACCGTCCAAACCAGCAGGAACAGCATGAACAGGGTCAGCAACGTCTGCCGCACCGGCAGGCTGAGGAAGCGAGCGCTTCCCCAAAGGAGAAACACTGCCGAAATGGCCACACAACATTGTTGGAGGATGAAAACAATTTTATTGTAAGTCGTGCCTTGCGTGTTCAGTCCCAACGTTTGCGTGTTCAGTCCCAGTGTCAGCCAGAGCGCATAAAACAACCACGCCACGGTCCAGATGGTAAAGTACTCCCGCCGGGTGTAACGGTTCAGATAATAAAAAAGCCCCACCAACACCCACACGCTCAGCAGCGAAACAAACAGCGTCGCCTGCAGGTATTGTTGCGAAAAATCCAGATGTAAATTTATGAATTTCACCTTTTCAATTTCCAGCGCACCTGAATCCGCTGGTCTGAAAAATTACAGCAAGCCGCAGGCCATTTTCTTTCGCTGATTCGCTTTAATTTGTTATAAATAGGCCGATTCGTCGCTTTTAGGCGGAATCAGAACGTGTAACCGCACCGGATAAAATTTACAGCTCACTTTTTTTGCCTCCGTTGAAACGCGGCTATCATCCTCATGCTCATGGACAAAGACCGGGTTGCGGATATTCTGCTCGAAATCGGGACACTGCCTGAATTGAAGGGCGAAAATCAGTTCAAGACGCGCGCACAACATGAATGCCGCATGCACGATTGAAAGCCTGAGCAAGCGGCCGCTTGCGAAGGTTGTCGCTAGAAACCAGCCTGGCGAAATAAAAAGTATCGGTGAAGCGCTGGAAAGAAAATCACCAAACTCGTCACGGGCAGGGTTCCCCCCGCTGAATAATTTCAGTGGACGACAAGTTGTGTTGGTTTTCCGGCAGTGGTCATGACATTGAAAGCGGCCGCTAGTTCCCCTGTTTGGGGAACTGATTTACCTCATTTTCGGCGGCGTCCAACTCATCTTTGGACATGACCGCGGCGCAAGCGGCGACTTCGTTTTCAGCTTCCTGCACCCCTTGCAATTGGGCCAGCTTGAGCCATTTATAGGCCTCGACGTTATCAGTTTTGACGCCCCGCCCCTGGCGGTACATTTTTCCGAGACTGAGTTGGGCTCGCGCGTAACCCAGTCTGGCGGATCGAGTGTACCACAGTACCGCTTCGGCCAGGTCCGGCGGACGGCCCAAACCTTTTTCAGAAATCTGGCCAAGGGCATATTGGGCGCCGGCGTGTCCCTGGTCGGCAGCCCTGCTAAACCATTCGCCAGCAGCAGCAAAGTTTTTCTGGGCGTAGAGGAGCACGGCGTAGCTGTTCTGTCCCTCGGCACAACCATTTTGGGCGGATTGCTGGAACCATTTGAATGCCTCGTTTTTATCTTGTTTGACACCCAGTCCTTGCAGATAGAGAGCGCCGAGGCTGTTCTCGGCCAGAGCGTTCCCTTGTTCGGCGGCACGCCGAAACCACTTCTCAGCCTCGGCATAATCCTTCCGGGAAAAAGCACAAATCATTCCCAACTGGTTTTGAGCGAGGACATGACCCTTTTCCCCGGCGCGTTGATACCAGATGGCGGCTTCGGCAAGATCTCGTTTGACACCCAAGCCATTTTCGAAACCGTAGCCCAAATCGTATTGGGCATCGGTGTTGCCCTGAGCTGCGGCCTTGCGAAACCAATCATTGCCCGCCTCGTAGTCTTTTGGTGTGCCTTCGCCCCGGACGTAACGCACGCCCAACTCGTATTCGGCCTCGGCATGTCCCTGCTCAGCAGCTTTGTGGAACCACTGGAAGGATTCAGTGAGATTGACCGGGACGCCTTCGCCTTTAAGGTAACGTTTGGCAAGCAGGTATTGCGCCTGTGCATCGCCCTTTTCTGCCTTGGTTTTCAAGGTGGCGACGGTGCGCGCCTGGTGGTCAGGCCTGATGCTTTCACAGAGAGCCTGATAGCGCCAGGCCGGGACCACGGTGGACAGCCCCATCAGCAAGATGGCGATTGGAATCAGGATCGGAAATGTTCCGCGCACCGCCCAAGCCGGGGCAGGTTTGAGCGGCAACTGTGTGGCCATGCCCGGCCCGGCGTAGTCCTGCCACCGCTCGCTCAACAGAATCAGGCTCAAGGGCAGCATTTGCATGAAAATGCGAAATTCACTGAAGCCGCCATACATAAACTGTCCCCCAAGGAACAACAAGATGACCGCCATGTAGGGCAGGAACCGACGACGCCAGCCCAGCACCAATACTGCCGCCACGGTGCCCGCATTGGCGAAAATGGCATGGTTAAAGGTCGGTGTAAAAAGTGTCTTGAGGTTTTCCATCAGAATCGTGGGCCGGACCAATCCAGCCACACTCGTCGCGTTCTCCATGGACAAAGCGGCCACCTTAAAGTGCAACTGGCTCAACAGAAATTTTTTCCCCGCCACATACACCGCGACGATAACGACAAACAACAGAACCCGTTTCCACCACTTCCAATGACTGGCAAACAACGCCAGCACCGCACAGGCCAGAACCGTTTCCTTAAAAAAACACCCGACGCAAATCGCCGCCGTCATCAGGGCCATTTGCCGGCGCTCAAAAAAAAGGACGGCCAGCGTGAAAAACAGCGTGGACGGCATGTCCCACGGATAAAAATACAGGCCGGAGGCGGGTGAAAAATTATACATCAGCCCGGCGAAGATGCCGAGGTTGATGAACAGTGAATGACGCAAGGCGCAAATAACAACCACGAACACCAGAAACAACCAAACACTCTGATACAATCCGAAAATGCTGCTATACTGGTCAATCTTAAAGCTGGTATTGTCTTTCATCAGGAAGTCAAACAGCGAGCCGGACAACAACAAACCCGACAAACGCCCCTTCCAGACATTGCCAAGTTCCCCCAGGTGAAAATGTGAAGTGGAACACGAGCTGAATACCATGAGATTGGTGGTGTTGTTGGGGACACCCATCGCGAAGTTTTTGACGAGGAAGTAGTAGGCGACACTCAAAGAGAGAGCCAGCAGCAATTCCAAAAACAACGTTGGCCAGAAGGATTTCCTTTTGCACAGGCTGGACAATATCCCGGGCATCTGCCTGCAGCTGGAGTAAAACCTTTCGCGCAGGCCAGGCGATGCCCGGGTTGCGGGCATGGACTTCTTCGCGGTGTTGTTCTGTTTCATTTAAGGGGGCTGCTTATAGCCCGGTTCCCGGGCGGGTCAATAATAGTGAGTGGTTTTGTTCCTGTCCACCCTGAGTCTTCCGGCTCCTGCCAGAATACGCCGGCTTGAAATTGGCCGCTTGCACCGCCATGTTAAGCGCATGGACAAAGATCGCGTTGCGGAGATTCTGGTCGAGATCGGAACATTGCTGGAACTCAAAGGCGAGAATCCATTCAAGACGCGCGCTTATTTAAATGCTGCCCGCACGATTGAGAACCTGAATGAACCGCTGGCGAAAATCGTGGCGGAAAACCGGCTGGGCGAAATCAAAGGCATAGGTGAAGCGCTGGAAAAGAAAATCACCGAGCTGATGAGAACCGGCAAGCTGGCTTACTACGATGAATTGAAAGCGTCCATTCTGCCGGGCCTGATTGAAATGCTGGAAATTCCCGGACTGGGACCAAAGAAAATCCAGGCGCTGCATCAAAAGCTGGGCATTGATTCGGTCGGGAAACTGGAAGCGACGTGCAAATCCGGCAAGGTCGCCGGGCTCGACGGCTTTGGCGAAAAGACGCAGGCGAACATACTCGAAGGCATCGATCGTCGGCGGGCTTACGCATCGAAACATTTGTTGAACGACGCCTTGCGTGCTGCCGAACCGCTGCTCGAAAACCTGCGTGAGCATCCGGATGTGATTCGTTGCAGCGCGGCGGGCAGTTTGCGGCGGTTCAAGGAGGTCATCGGCGACATTGACTTGCTGGCGTCGTCAAAGAAGCCGGCGAAGGTGATTGAGTTTTTTGTCGCGCAGCCGGGGATCATCAAGGTCAGCGTCAAGGGCGACACCAAGGCGAGTGTGATTTTGGACGGTGGCATCCAGTGCGACCTGCGCGTGGTGAGCGACAAGGAGTTGCCGTTTGCACTGGCGTATTTCACCGGCAGCAAGGAGCACAACATCGTCATGCGCCAGCGGGCGATTGCGCGTGGCCTGCGGTTGAACGAATACGGCCTGTTCAAATCCAAGGAGGAAACGCGCGATCCGGAATTGCTTGTGCCCTGCCGGGAAGAAGCGGACATTTTTGCGAAACTGGATTTGCCCTTCATCCCGCCGGAATTGCGGGAGGACCACGGCGAATTTGCCGCCGCCGAAAAGAATGATTTGCCCCGGCTCATCGAGTGGACGGATTTGCGCGGCGCTTTGCACAATCATTCGACCTGGAGCGATGGGCACAACACCCTCGAGGAAATCGCAGAGTTCATGGACGACCTCGGGTTTGAATATTGGGCAATCACCGATCATTCAAAGTCTTCGTTTCAGGCGAACGGGCTGGACGCGAAACGCGTTCGCGAACAAATCAAGGAAATCAAAAAATTGAACGGGCAATTGGCCGAACGCGGCCGCGATTTCCGGCTGCTTACCGGTTGTGAAGTGGACATTTTGCGCGACCGGCTGGATTTCGACGATGATTTGCTCGCGGAACTGGACGTGGTGGTCGCCAGCCTGCACGTTCCGGCCAGCAGCGAAGTAGAGAACACAAAGCGACTGGTCCGCGCGGCGGAAAACAAGTTCGTTCATATTATCGCCCACATGACGGGACGGTTGCTGTTGGAACGTGAGCCATATCCGGTCAACGCGCAGGCGGTGATTGACGCCTGCGCCGGGACGGGCACGTGGCTTGAGTTGAATTGCAATCCACACCGGTTCGACCTCGACTGGCGACTTTGGCCATATGCCAGGAGCAAGGGGGTGAAATGCGTCATCAACCCGGACGCCCATCGCAATGAGCAAGCGGGTTTTCTGCGGCTAGGCGCCGGGATCGCCCGGAAGGGGTGGCTGGAACAAACGGACGTGGTCAACACTCGCACCTTGGAATCAATATCGAAGGACTTGAAGCACAAGCGTGTTTAAATTGTGGCGTCAGCGCGTCCAGCAGGCCGGTTTGCGGGGTTAATTGGGAGGCAAAAAAAGGCTAAAAATAGTTTTTGACAGTGGGACGGCGCTATGGGCAATATCTTCCGCGTCGTTAGTGGTGGGCAATTTTTTGAATGATGAGCAATGTCAGCGGTCTAACTAGAACGTCCAGAAGAGTTATGAAAAAATTCTTTGTTTCTATGGGGCTGGCAGCGGTGGGAACTGCCGGTTTGCATGCCGCTTACGCGCCTGATTTGGGTGCCCTGACAGATACCAAGTTGTGGAGCGTTTCAGCCACCTTGCGCGGCTTTTACGACGACAACTACGACACGACAGCCATTAACCCGCGCGGCAGCTACGGCTTCGAAGTTTCCCCCCAACTCATGCTGGCCGTGCCTTTGCAACAAACGGAGTTGGGGTTGCGCGATACTTACTCGATGCAGTATTATCAGGAACGGGAAGACCTGAACCAAAATCCGATTGACCAAAGCGACCAGTTGGATTTGTGGGTGGATCACGCGTTCACCGAGCGATGGCAAGCAAAAGTGATGGACACGTTTGTCGTGGGCCAGGAGCCGCAGTTGCTAACTCCTAACGGACAGGGGCAATCGCTGCCCTACCGCGTCGAAGGCGACAACATTGTCAACACCGGCACGATCACCTTAAACACGGATTGGACGAGACAGTTCAGCACGTCCTTGAATTACCTGAATTCGTTTTACGATTATCGGAACAGCGGGGCCAAGATCGCGGATGTTGTGCCAACTAGCGGTGTTATTCTGCCGCCTCCGATCGGGCTTGTCTTCGGCACAGGGTATGGTGCCAGCTTGGCCGGGCTGCTAAATCGCATTGATCAAACGATTTCATTGGATTTGCAATGGCACCTCACGCCAGAGACCATGGCGTTTTTCGGCGGTTCATTTGAGCTAGTCAATTACACCGGGAATGAGCCGATTGCCTTTAACGAAGCCGGGTACTTATTGGGCCCAAAATACGGTCCTGCCATTTATTATAGTTCTGACCGTGACAGTCGCGCCTACACGGGATATGTCGGCTTCCAGCACAATTTCCTTCCCAATCTGAATGTCTCGGCAAAAGCCGGCGCGACATACACCGAAAATTACAACGATCCCTTAAGTTCGGGATCGGTTACGCCGTATGCGGTTTTCTCGGTTATCTATACCTACCTTCCCGGCAGTTATGTGGAAATCGGTGTCAATCAAATGCAAAACGCGACGGATGTGGTCGCTCCGGATCCGACGACGGGCAAGGTTACCCAGAGTCAGGAAAGTACTTATGTTTACGGTTCCATCAACCACCAAATCACGCCAAAGTTGTTGGGAACACTCATCGGGAGCTGGCAAAATTCGAGTTATCAGGAAGGTGCCTATGCCAATCTGACGGACACCTATTACAGCCTTGGTTTGAACTTTTCCTATACCTTCACACCGCACTTCTCGGCTGATGCCGGCTACAATTTCGACGACGTCTCGTCCGATATTTATCAGCGCGGGTACACGCGCAATCGCGTTTATATAGGTCTCACCGCGTCTTATTAAGCCGGCGTTTTAACAAATGTTTTTGAACATTTCGATGGAGGCCCGGTCTTATTAACCTAGGCACCCGTTTTTTTGACGTATGGACTCATTCAAGACTTCGCCGCCGCAGGAAACCAAACTGCATTTCCTGGATTATTGGCGGATTATTCGTATTCGTAAGGCGATCATCATCACCGTTTTTTTAATCACCGCCATCATCGCCACCGCAGTGACGTTCATTTTGCCGGAATCCTTCGCCAGCACCGCCCGCATCCTCGTCGAAACGGACGTCAGCAACATCAGTATGGGTGAAGACCGGTCGGCATCACAAGCCGCCTACGACCCCTTTTTCCTGCAGACGACATATGAGCTGATCCAATCTCAGGCTGTTTTGAGCAATGTCGTCAACACGTTGAACTTGAATGCTGAATGGGGAAAGAAATATTTCAATGGTGAAACGCTCAAAACCACCGAGGCCATCGAATTTCTCAAGAAACGAATGCACCTCGACACTGTGCGGAATACAAAATACATCACGGTGACCGTTTACAGCGAGGATAAGAATGACGCCGCCCGGCTGGCCAACGCGATTGCCAATGCCTATCAGGATTACCGGCTCGAACAGCGGCAAGGATTGACATCAAAGGGCATTGACGTTTTGGAAGCGCGATTTCAGACGGAAGAAGCGGAAATTCAAACCCTCCAGACCAATGTGGATAATCTGCGCAAGACATTGAGCATAAGTGATTTTGACCCGAACTCCATCAGCCCGACTCCCACGCTCACGCAGGAGCAATTACAACACCTCAACGACCAGCAGATCGAAGGGGGAAAATTCTACAAACAATTGCAAACGCGGTTGACGGAATTGCAGGCTTACAGCACGGACAAACTCAGGGACGTTCTCCCCACGGTGACTGCTGACGGGGCGTTGTCCGGGTTGTTGGATAAACTGCATGAGGCTGAACAGAGATTTGTCGTTTTGACCAATGATTACAACCCGAACAATCCGACCGTCGTCCGTGTCCAATCCGAGATTGACGAGTTGAATCGTGAAATTGACGCTCGCGTGGCAGGCATCATGGCTGCCTTGGACAGCGAAGTGAAATCCCAGAAGGCCGCGCTGGATGCGTTTGCCGGCGCGGTTGACGAAGCCAAAACCAACGACCAGGCGGAATACCTCAGGGGTATGCCTTATTGGGAGAAAAAGCGGGAATTGGAAAGAAGGCTGGATTTTCACAAGCTGCTGGCCGCCAAAATTGAAACGGAAAAGCTTAGCCTTGAAATTCCCAAAACGGCCATGGTTCAAATCACTGATCCGGCGACACCGGCGGATACTCCTGTGAAGCCCAACAAAACCTTGAATATTGCCCTCGGCCTCGTCTTTGGTTTAGTCATGGGCATCGGTCTGGCCTTCTTTATTGAATATCTGGATACCAGCGTGAAGACGATTGACGACGTTGAACGCGCATTTCAGGCGCCTGTGCTTGGCGTCATTCCGCAAAATGTCGGTTTTCTTGCGGACGAAGGCATCGAAAGTACACACGCCGAAGCCTACCGTGTACTGCGCACCAATCTGCTCTTCTCGCGCAAGGACGACAAATTGAACAGCCTGGTTGTGGTCAGCGCCGGCGCGGGCGAAGGGAAATCCACCACCGCTTTGAATCTGGCCACCGTGTTCGCCCACACCGGTCAGCGCGTGTTGCTGGTTGACTCGGACTTGCGCCGCCCGAGCCTCCACAAAATGCTCCGTGTCAGCAACAATATCGGTTTGACCAATTTTCTGCTCAAACAAAGCACGCTCGCGGAAGTGATCCAGACCACCAGTGTGCCCCTGCTTGACTTCATGGCCAGCGGCAAATTGCCAAACAGCTCAATGGGGGTCCTCGGATCATTGTCGATGAAGGACATGGTTGCTGAGTTGAAGCAGCGGTATGATTTCATATTTTTCGATTCGCCGCCGATTTTGGGTGTGAGCGACGCCTCCATTCTGGCCAGCGAAATGGATCTGGTGTTGCAGGTTATTCAATATCGCCGCTACCCCCAGCCGATGAACATCCGCGCCAAACAGATGATCGAAAAGGTCGGCGGCAACTTCATTGGCATCGTGCTCAACAACATCAATGTGTCCCAGGACGAAAGCTATTATTACTACACGGGTTATTACCACGATTACTCTTCACGCGGTGAGGATGAGCAACCGGTGCCCGCCCGGGAACAAAACGCACCTGATGATGCCGATGAGGGGGGCATCAAACAAAAGTATTGATTGCGGGGTTGGTTTTCTACCAAGATTCGGGCAATGAAATTGTATTGCACGTTGTTGGTGCGGGGACTGTCTGTTTGCGGATTGTTGCTCGCGGGACTGATGTTGGACGGTTGTTCCTCGCCATCAGACGAAGCCCTGTTTTCCGACACGCCCAATCCACCGGCGATGAGCGGACTGCCGTCCGCAAATGAATCGGCAAGTGAAACCGCTGCGGAAGCCGCGCGCTTCCACGTCGGTGACACCATCATCGTATCCTTGACCGGTTTGCCGGAAGAAATTCCGCCGCACATGGAGCTCATTAAAGAAGATGGCACCATCACCATGCCCGATATCGGCAAGGTTCAGGCTGCCGGCAAAACGGCGGGCGAATTGCAGAATCAGGTCCACGACTTCTACGTGCCCAAATTTTACACCCACCTCACCGTCACTGTGAACATCGGGGACCGCGTTTACTATGTCAGCGGCGAAGTCAAAGCCCCCGGACGTCAACTTTACGTCGGCCAGGCCACTGTTACCAAAGCCATCACGTCCGCCGGCGATTTCACCGACTTTGCCAATCATAAAAAAGTCTGGCTCATCCGCATCAATGGCGATCGCATCAGGGTGGATGTGGACAAGGTGCTGAAAGGCCGGGCGGAAGACCCGTCGGTCTACCCTGGCGACCAAATCCAGGTACCGCGCCGCATCTGGTAATGATTCAACTCAACATCCTTTCCGGCAAAAAGGCGGGCGGCCAGACGGTTGCCCGCCGTTTTCCTTTTCGCATCGGACGCGCAACGGGAAACGAACTGCAACTGGACGACGACGGGGTTTGGGACCGGCACATCACGCTGGAATTTCATCGCGAATCAGGGTTCAAGCTCACAACCGCGTTAAACACCATGGTTTCGGTCAACAGCGAGCCCGTTCAAACCACCGTGCTCCGCAACGGTGATCTCATCACGCTGGGTTCCGTTCAACTCCAGTTCTGGCTTGGCGCCGCCCGGCAGTGTGGCCTGCGTGCCGGCGAGTTTTTTGTATGGACGCTTGTGGTTGCAGTCACCTTCGCACAATTCACCCTGATTTACTGGCTCATCCGCTGATTTTTCGACTCGTCGTCCCCCGCTTTCCCGTAATCGAATCAAAAAAACGATGACGAGACGACAACGATGACGGGGAGGATTCGGTTCAATGCCGGAAATGCCGTGTGCCGGTGAATGCCATCGCCATCGCGCGTTTGTCCGCCGCGGCAATCACTTCCGCGTCCTTTACCGAACCGCCCGGTTGAATCGCCGCTGTCGCACCTGCGTCTGCCGCCGCGATGAGTCCGTCGGGGAACGGGAAAAACGCATCGCTGCAAACGACGCTGCCCGCGAGCGAAAGCCTGGCTTCGCCTGCCTTCCAGACCGCAATGCGGCTTGCGTCCACACGGCTCATCTGCCCGGCGCCGACGCCCAGAGTGCGATCCGATGTCGTATAAACAATCGCATTCGATTTCACACGCTTCACCACGCGCCAACCGAACAACATTGCACTCATCTCCGCTTCGGTCGGCTGACGTTTTGTCACGATTTTCAAATCCGCACGCGTTGTCACTTTCAAATCAAGCTCCTGTAGCAAAAACGAATTGGCCCCGACACTTCGCATGTCCAATGACCGCGCGGCGAGCGGCGATTTCAACATCTTAATCAACCGCAGATTTTTTTTCTTCTGCAAAGTCGCCAGTGCCTCCGCCGAAAAATCCGGTGCGACGATGACTTCGCTGAAAATTTCCGCGATAGCCTCCGCACAAGCGCCGTCGAGCGGCTGGTTGACGGCGATGATGCCGCCGAAGGGCGCCTGCCGGTCGGTCGCAAACGCCTTGTCCCACGCCTCGCGCAGATTTTTTCCCTGCCCGACGCCGCATGGATTCGTGTGCTTGAGAATTGCCAGTGTCGGCGGGTCATCTGAAAATTCAGCAATCAAGCTCGCCGCCGCCGTCAAATCCAGAATGTTGTTGTAGGAAAGTTCCTTGCCGTGCAATTGCTGGAAAAATTCCTTGAACCCGCCGTAAAGCGCCGCCGCTTGATGCGGATTTTCACCGTAACGCAGCAACTGCGCCAGCGGCGCGTGGACAAACAGCGCATTCGGCAAATCATCATTCCGGGCTTTGAACGTGTTGGCCAGGTGCGACGCGATGGCCCCGTCATAAGCCGCCGTCCGCGCGAACACTTTCGCCGCCAGCGCGCGGCGCAGTTCCAGGGTCGTGTTGCCGTTTGCCGAAATTTGTTTGGCAATTTCTGCATAATCCAACGGATCCACCACCACTGTTACGCTATCATGATTTTTCGCGGCGCTGCGGAGCATGGAAGGCCCGCCGATGTCAATGTTCTCAATCGCTTCGTGCAGGCTCACATCCGGCTTCGCCACCGTTTGTTCGAACGGATAAAGGTTCACCACGACCAGATCAATCGGCGGTATGCCGTGCGCTTTAACCGTCGCCTCGTGCGTTTCGTTGCCGCGAATGAAAAGCAAGCCGCCATGGACTTTGGGGTGGAGCGTTTTGACGCGGCCGTCGAGCATTTCGGGAAAGCCCGTGTGTTCGCTGATGTCCTTCACCGTGAGGCCGGCTTCGCGCAGCGTTTTGGCCGTCCCACCGGTGGAAATCAGTTCGATGCCCGCCGCGGCGAGAATTTGCGCGAACGTCACCAGGCCGGTTTTGTCGGAGACGGAAAGCAGCGCCCGTTGAATCTTTATCATCGGCGGACAAAATCCACCAGAGACACCAACGCCGTCAATCGGCAAATATTCGTCGCCGGTGACGGTTCACCCTATTTCGCCGTGGGCGGCTGCATCATGTCGGCGCCGGTGGCGCGTTCGAGTTGGGCGCGAGCGGTGTCGTAATCGTGTAACGCCTGGATTTCCGTCGTGCGCGCCTGCGTCAGCGAAGTCTGGGCGTCAAGCACATCCAATTGTGTGCCGGTGCCGGCTTCGGCGCGCGCCTCGGCTTCGCGCAACGCCTCCTCGGCCTCCTCCTGCACTTTTTGCTGCGACTCCAGAACCTCGCGGGCCTCGATGAATTGGGAATAGGCCGTGCGAACTTCGAGTTCAATCTGGCGTCCGGTATCCACCACATCCGTTTTGGCTTTATCGTAGAGCGCCTTGGCCTGAATAACTTTGCCATGCGTCAGCATCCCGTCAAAAATGCTCCAACTGAACTGTCCGCCCGCGTTCCAGCCGTGCAAGGTGTAGCCAATATCATTGGGATCCGTGAATTGCGAATTGTTCCAGGTGTAACCGGCGAAAACCTGAACGGTCGGTTTGTAACCGGATTTGGCGTTCACGACATTGAGTCGCTGCAACTCCTCCGTTTTGCGCAGAGCGGTGAGTTCGGTGCGCCGGGACAATCCCTGTTGAATGGCCGCCGGCAAGTCCACCTCGTATGGGGCGGCGTCCAGCGCGTCGGTCAGGTTCAACGGGATGTCCTCCCAGATTTCGTGCGGCAGATTATAGCCGAGCAGGTTCGATAGATTGTTTTTCGCGATGCGATAATTATTGCGCGCCTGGATCAGCGCCGGGCGTTCATTGGCCACGGCGACTTCGGCTCGCAACACGTTGAAATGCGGTACCGTGCCGGCGTTGTAGCGGCGTTGCTGGTCTTCGAGTTCCTTTTGCAACAGATTGACCGAGGCTTCATGCACGGTGATTTGCTGGGCGGCCAGCAGCACGTCGTAATACGCCACCCGCACGGCCAGCAGAGTGTCCGCGACGGCGGTCTGATACTGCGCCAGCGCCTGCTGTTTGGTGGCACTGGCCGCCTTGAGCGCCGCGACCATTTTGCCGCCTTCGTAAATGGATTGGACGATTTGCGCGCCGGCGTTCCAATTCTGATGTGGTTCGGTAAATCCCAGCGCCGGAATGGATTCAACCGCCCGCGGGTCGGTGTCCTTGTACTGGCCGGTGGCCTGCACCTGTGGTAGCGCCACGGCGCGCGTCTGCACCACCACGCCGTGCGACGCTTCGAGATCATTTCTGGCCTTGAGGATTGTGGCGTTTTGTTGCAGCGCCAGGTTGAGACTGTCGGTCAGAGACAATGGCCGTGTGATCCAATCGGGCAAAACGGAGTTCGTATTTTGCGCGGTTGTGTACCCGGCAAGACAAACAATTGCCCATGCGCAGACAAACAGCTTTTTCATAGGGCCATGAACTTATCAGTTTTGACCGGCTCGGTGCAAACTTGCAAATTGCCCCAACTTTGGTTCATATCCCAAGATGCAATTGCGAAAGGGCACGGCTTTGACCGGGGGATTGGCGCTGGCCGCAATTTTCATCGCGGGCTGCGCCCCGGATTCGTCGAAGGTCTTCCAAGGCTACATCGAGGGCGAATATGTTTATGTCGCCTCGCCGCTCGGTGGCGCACTCACGAATCTTGCGGTGGTGCGCGGCGATGAGGTCAAGACCGGGCAATTATTGTTTGAGTTGGAGCGCGGTTCCGAAGCCGCTGCCCTCCAACAGGCGGAAAAAAATCTCGCGCAAGCCCAATCCCAGTTGGACGACTTGAACAAGGGCAAGCGCCCGACGGAAATCGCCTCGCTCGAAGCACAACTGGGCGGTGCACAGGCCAATTTGAAACTGGCCGCCGCCGAATTTGAGCGGCGCGAGAAACTCGGCGGCAACGATGTGATTTCCCAGGAGGAATTGGACCAGGCCCGTGCCCAACGCGACGCGGATCAGGCGCAGGTGGACCAACTGACGGCCGATTTGGAAACGGCCAGGCTTGGAGGACGCGAGGACGTCGTTCGCGCCGCGCAGGACACGGTCGCATCGCAAAAGGCTGCGCTGGACAAGGCGCGATGGTCGTTCGATCAGAAGCAACAGTTCGCGCCGACAAATGCATTTGTGCAGGACACGTTGTATCGCGCCGGCGAATGGGTGGCAGCCGGCAATCCCGTGGTGGAGTTGTTGCCGCCGGCGAATATCAAAGTACGCTTTTTCGTTCCGCAGGCGGTGCTGCCGCGAATCCGAACCGGCCAGACCGTCAGCGTGACTTTTGACGGTGGGCAGCGCGCGTATTCCGCCACGGTCAATTACATTTCCACGCAGTCCGAGTTCACACCGCCGGTTTTATACAATCGCGAGAACCGCGCGAAATTGATTTTCATGATTGAAGCGAAATTCTCTCCGGCGGACGCGGCGGAACTTCGTCCCGGCCAGCCGGTAGATGTAGAGATTAAGTGAAACATCCAACATTCAACGTTCAACACCGAACTTTCAATGTGTTTGCACGCAGGAACCCGTTGGGCTTTGAGCGTCGGACGTTGAATGTTAAATGTTCTCCAATGCGATGAACCCGCCAGACCTCGTCATTGACGTTCACGGTGTCACGAAAAAATTCGGCGGACGCACCGTCGTCAACGACATCGCGATGCAGGTTCGTCACGGCGAGATTTACGGATTTCTCGGCCCGAACGGCAGCGGCAAGACGACTTTTTTGCGGATGCTCTGCGGTTTGCTCAAGCCGGATGCCGGCAGCGGCCAGTGCCTCGGTTTCGATTTTCGCGCGCAAAGTTCCGAAATAAAAAAGCAAGTCGGCTACATGACGCAGCGGTTCAGTTTTTACGAAGATTTGACCATCGAGGAAAATCTGGATTTCATCGCGCGCATTTACAGCGTGCCGCAGCGCAAAGCCGCCGTTGAAAAAAGTCTGGAACGTCTCGGCATGACCAAACGACGTCGCCAGCTCGCCGGTGAATTGTCCGGCGGCTGGAAACAGCGACTTGCATTGTCCGCGTGCCTGATTCACGAGCCGCAACTGCTTCTGCTCGACGAGCCGACAGCGGGCGTGGACCCGAAGGCGCGCCGCGATTTTTGGGATGAAATTCAGCAGCTTGCCGGCGCGGGGTTGACCGTGCTCATCACGACACATTACATGGATGAAGCGGAACGCTGCAATCGCGTGGCCTACATCAGCTATGGAAATTTGCTGGCCAGTGGAACGGTTGACGAAGTTTTGGAAAATTCAAAACTCACGACGTGGGAAGTGACCGGCGGAAATTTGCACGGATTCGCGGAAAAAATTCGCGGAAAACCCGGCGTCGAACAAGTCGTCGCATTCGGCTCGACGCTGCATGTCAGTGGGCTCGACGCGGAAAAATTACACGCGAGCGTGAGTCCGTTGATCACGGGCGATTATCACTGGAAACAGATTCAATCGGGACTTGAAGACGTTTTCATCAGCTTGATGGAAACTGCGAAGGACAATTACTCGTGAAATTCAACTGGCAACGGCTTTGCGCCATCGTCGCAAAGGAATTCATCCAGATGCGCCGCGACCGGCTGACGTTCGCTATGATGCTTGGCATTCCGATGATTCAGCTCATCCTGTTCGGTTACGCGATCAATTCCGATCCAAAGCATCTGCCGACGGCGATTTACGCCGCCGATAACAGTGTTTTTTCGCGCACGATTGTCTGGGCGATGCGCAACAGCAGTTACTTCGACATCACGCGCGAACCGCGGAGCGAAGCGGAAATTCAGCAGCTTCTCGCGCAAGGCACGGTGCAATTCGCCGTGGAAATCCCGGTGGATTTCTCGCGCAAATTGATTCGCGGCGAACAACCTGATTTGCTGCTCGAAGCCGACGCAACCGACCCGATGGCCATCGGCTACGCCGTCGCCGCCATGAACGCGCTGACGCCGGCCGTTTTGAATCGTGATTTGACCGGACCGCTGGCAAGACTTCACGCGGGTTCTGCGCCGTTCAACCTCGTTGTTCATCAACATTACAATCCCGAAAACATCACGCAGTATAACATCGTGCCCGGACTCATGGGCGTTATTTTGACGATGACGATGGTCATCATCACGGCGCTGGCCATCACCCGCGAACGCGAGAGCGGCACGATGGAAAACCTGCTTTCGACGCCGCTGCGACCAAGTGAAGTAATCATCGGCAAAATCGTGCCCTACATTATGGTGGGCTACATCCAGATCTTTTTGATTCTGGTGGCGGCAAAATTTTTATTCAACGTGCCGATTGTGGGCAGCGTGCCGTTATTGCTGGTGCTGGCATTTTTGTTCATCGTCGCGCATCTGGCGGTCGGCGTCACTTTTTCCACCATCGCCCGAAATCAGCGTCAGGCCATGCAGATGGGAATGTTTTTCTTTTTGCCGAATATTTTGTTGTCCGGCTACATGTTTCCGTTTCGCGGGATGCCCGGCTGGGCACAGGACATCGGCGAGCTTTTACCACTCACGCATTTCCTGCGAGTGGTGCGCGGAATTTTATTGAAAGGAAACGGCCTGGTTGAAGTTGCGCCTGACCTTTGGCCAATTGCGCTGTTTCTGGTTGTGATGCTGACCATCAGCATCAAACGCTATCGGCAGACGCTGGATTAGGAAAACGTCCGGCGAAGGCCGCAACCGTCACCGTTCCGGCACCGGAGGCAATTCCGCCAGGATTTTATTGGTTAGTCATGTGCAACATATGTTTATGTCAGCGGGCCAAATAAACATGATCTGTCTTTGACTTCGCACGAGCTTCGGTAGAGATTCAGCGCAGCCGGGTTGCAACCGTCCGTTCAACGCCTCACTTCGAGCCGCAGAGCAGCGATTCCATCGAGTCCGGAAAACCAGTTTGTCGAAGTCTATGACTAAAAAAGTTTTATTGACCAGTGTCTGCCGTCCGATGGGACCGCAATACGGCGATGCGCCGTCTGTCGGTTACGAACTCCTGTACCGGCAGGTGACGCGCGCCCAGGGCATCTTCAGCCCGCGCACGGTTAACGTATTTTTTGGGCTCGATTACATTGCCGAAAACCTCGATGCGCCAGCGGTGGTGTTGCAATACCCGTCCCAACGCGAGTTCATCAAGGAACTCAAGAAAGGCTACGATTACGTGGGCGTTTCCTTCATCATGGCGCTGATACACAAAATGAAGGAGACGGTGGCGCTGATTCGCAAATATGCGCCGAACAGCAAGATCGTGCTTGGCGGTTACGGCACGGTGCTGAAGGACGATGTGCTCAAGCCGTATGCGGACTTCATCTGCCGCGAGGAAGGCGTAGGGTATTTCCGCCGGCTGCTGGGCGAACCGGAAATCCCGATGCCCTACAAACATCCGCTGATCGTAAGCTGGTTGAAGGTGTTTGGCTGGAAGGTTTCCGGCACGGGAAAAATTTTCGCCGGTCTCGGCTGCCCGAACGGCTGTGACTTTTGCTGCACCTCGCATTTCTTTTCACGCAAACACATCAAGCTGCTGCCGAGCGGACGCGACATCTACAACGTCGTGGAACGATATTTCGATCTCGATCCCAGCCTCGTCTTCCTGATCATCGATGAGGATTTTCTGCTCAACAAAAAGCGCGCGATGGAATTCCGCGAATGCGTTTTGCAGGGCGGCAAAAAGCCGTCGATCTTCGCGTTCTCCAGCATCAAGGCCATCAGCCAGTACAAGGTGGAGGAAATTTTGGAGATGGGCATTGACGGGTTTTGGATCGGCTACGAAGGCACGCGCTCGAATTACGCCAAGCAGCAGGGGCGGCCGGTGTCCGAAATCCTCACCGAATTCCGCGAGCATGGCATCACCGTGCTGACTTCAATGATTGTCGGGTTCGATTATCAAACACCGGAAATAGTCGCGCAGGAGCTGGACGGGCTGATGAAGCTCAAGCCCGCGCTGGGGCAGTATCTGATTTACGGGCCGGTGCCGGGCACGCCGTTTCACGAACGCATCATCAAGGAAAACCTGTTGCAGGATGTTTACACGAGCGACAAGGACCTGTTTTACCGACGCGCGGACGGATTCAGCACCATGATCAAACATCCGACTCTGTCGCCGGCGCAGATCGAGGACATCCAGCGCTGGTGTTTCGAGCAGGATTTCCAGCGGCTCGGCCCGAGCATTTATCGCGTGCTCGAAACGCGTTTTCTCGGCTACCTGAAACTAAAGGATTCGCCGAACCCAATTTTGCGCCAGAAGGCCGAGTACTTCGCCAGGGAATTGCGCTATGCCTACCCGGTGTTTTTGACGGGTAGATTGCTCGGCCCCAACGCTGCGATCCGGAAATGGATTGGCGATCTGGAACGAAGCATCCATGCCGAACTGGGACCTTCCCCCTTCAAACAACAATTGAAATCCGTCATGGCCGTCGGTGCGGCGCTCTGGACGGGGCTGACGTTGAAGCTCGACCTTTTTCAGCACCCGAAATTGCAGCGGACGACGTATCGCCTGCCGGAAAAGAGCTGGAGCGCATTTGATCTGTGGGAAGAATTCCAGAAAAAGCATCCCATCCCGAACTTCTCCGTCAAGGTTGAGTTGCAACACGCCCGGCAACAGGTCTGGATGCGGCTGGAAGGCGCGCTTTCGAGCAAGGATGCGGAAGGATTGGGCCAGCGTATCCGCGATTCACTCGCGCGGAGCCGGAGCCGCCTGGTGCTGGATTTGAACAAGCTGCGCTGGCACAAAGCGGACGACCTCCGTCCCTTGTGCGAGAAACTCGCCGCTTATCGTTCCCGCATCCGCGTGGTCCTGCCTAAATTATCAGCGGCCCACCCCGAACTGCTCCTGCTGGCCAGCACCTTTTACCAATACAAAGGCTGAAGCGGACGGAGAAACAGTTTGGACACGAATTGCGTGAAGGGACGCGAATGGGGCACTTCGTCAGGTCCAAGAGAGTGGTCGCCGACCGGGTGAGGGTCGCATCGGAATCCATGATAAACCGGCCTTCGCGTTACGTTTTTGGACACTTAAAATTCTTCAAAAAAGCGCTTGCGTTGAAACGCATATTTGATATTTTCTTTGCTCCGTTTCGCTCGGAAGGGCGGGCGGTCAGCATGGTTGCAGGCCGATAACTGATTCCCCGCAGGGACAGGAATGATGGTCTTGCCGACTCCCTGAGTTGTTGCTGAAACTTTTGCTTTTATGCCAGTTAAAACATTCAGACCGCTAACGCCGTCTCTGCGCTACGTCTCGTTCGCGGATTACGACGAGATTACGAAGACGCGGCCAGAGAAACGGCTGGTCGTCACGCGGAAGAAGACCGGTGGTCGCAACCACTACGGTCGCATGACTGCGCGCGGCATCGGCGGCGGCCACAAGCAGAAAATCCGCCTCGTGGATTTCAAACGCAACAAGCACGGCGTGGAAGCGACAGTGGCAGCGATTGAATACGATCCGATTCGTTCGGCGAGGCTGGCGTTGCTGCAATACAAGGACGGCGAAAAAAGTTACATCATCGCCCCGGCAGGCGTCAAAGTCGGCGGGACCATTTTCAGCGGCCCGACGGCTCCCCCCGAAATCGGCAATGCGCTTCCGCTCAAGATCATTCCGGTCGGTCTGCCCATTCACAACATTGAAATCTTCCCCGGTCGCGGCGCCCAGATGGTGCGGACGGCGGGTGGCGCGGCAACGTTGATGTCGCGTGACGAGGGTTATGCGCAGGTTCGTCTGCCTTCCGGCGAAATCCGCAAGATTAACGAGGAATGCTACGCGACGATTGGCCAGGTCGGCAACGCGGAGCATGAGAACGTGATTTTGGGCAAGGCGGGCCGTTCGCGGCATCGCGGCATCCGGCCGATCAACCGCGGGGTCTCCAAGAACCCGGTGGACCATCCAAACGGCGGCGGCGCCGGCAAATCAAAGTCGGGCGGCGGCTGGCAGCAGTTGACCTCACCGTGGGGTTTGCTGGCCAAGGGCTACCGGACCCGCCACAAGAAAAAGATTTCAAACCGTTTCATCATCGTGCGCCGCGACGGTCGGCCAATGAAGAACAAGTAATTTATGGGACGTTCGATTAAAAAAGGTCCGTTTGTGGATTTTCACCTGCTGGACAAAATCCAGAAGGCGAAGAGCACAAATCAAAAAACGCCGATCAAAACATGGTCGCGGCGTTCGACCATCACGCCGGATTTCGTCGGGCTGACGTTCAATGTCCACAATGGCAAGGTTTTCAACCCGGTGTTTGTGACGGAAAACATGGTTGGCCACCGGCTCGGCGAATTTTCGCTGACGCGCATCTTCCGGAAGCACGGTGCGCACACGGCCAAGGCGGAGGCGAAGTAACATGGAAGTTCACGCGATATTGAAAAATGTGCCGATGTCTCCGCAGAAAATGCGCGAGGTGGTGCGGCAGATTCAGGGGTTGCCGGCGTTGCAGGCGCAGGCGGTGCTGCAAGTCGTTCCGCGTAAGGGCGCGCGGCTCGTGGCCAAGACGCTCAAGTCGGCCATCGCCAACGCGGAAAACAACAACAAACTCAAACCGGAAAGCTTGCGCATCAAGGAAGCCGTTGCCGGCGCGGCCACGACCCTCAAACGTTTCATTCCCAAAGCGCGCGGTTCCGGCGGACGCATCCTCAAACGCCGTTGTCACATCAAAATCACCTTGTCGGACGAATAATTCCCATGGGCCAAAAAACCAATCCAATCGGTCTGCGCGTCGCCGTCAACAAAGACTGGCGTTCCAAATGGTTTGCCGGCAAGAAAGAGTTCGGCACGCTCCTGACCGAAGACCGTGAAATCCGCGCCTTGCTGAAGAAGAAGCTCGAGTCGGCGTCCGTACCGAAGATTCTCATTGAACGCGCCACCAATCGTTGCCGCGTCACCATCCTCACCGCCCGTCCGGGTGTGGTCATCGGCCGCAAAGGTGCGGAAATTGACAAGCTTAAGGAGGAATTGAGCCGCAAGACCGGCAAGGAAGTTTATGTGGACATCGTTGAGGTGAAGACGCCGGAACTCGACGCCCAGCTCGTGGCCGAGAACGTCGCATTGCAACTGGAGCGCCGTGTTTCCTTCCGGCGCGCGATGAAGAAGGCGTTGCAGACGGCGCAGGATTTTGGCGCGGAAGGAATCAAGATTCGTTGCTCGGGCCGTTTGGGCGGGGCGGAACTCGCACGGGTTGAAATGTATCACTGGGGCCGCGTGCCGTTGCACACGTTGCGCGCGAACATTGACTACGGATTTGCCGAGGCGCTCACCGTTTACGGCAAGCTCGGCATCAAGTGCTGGATTTGCCTGGGCGAAAACAAGCCGAAGCAGGAACAGCCAGCCGAAGCCACGCCGGTTTAGAAGAGGATTTTTACTATGCCGTTGATGCCTGAAAGAGTGAAGTATCGCAAGATGCACCGTGGCAGCCGTAGGGGGCTGGCGTCCCGCGGGCACACGGTGGCATTCGGCGAATACGGCTTGATGTCGCTGGAACGTTGCTGGCTTGACACCAAGCAGATTGAGGCCGCGCGCGTGGCCATCGCCCGCAATCTGAAACGGCGCGGAAAAATGTGGATCCGCATCTTTCCGCAAAAGTCGTTCACGAAGAAGCCGCTGGAAACCCGCATGGGCAAGGGCAAAGGCCCGCTGGAATCGTGGGTGGCGGTGATTCGTCCGGCCAACGTGCTGTTTGAGGTGGACGGGGTGACGGAAATCGAGGCGCGCGAGTCGTTGCGCCTGGCGGCGACGAAGCTGCCGATCAGAACCAAGTTTATTTCGCGGCATCATCTGAGCCGGTAGGCGGAAATTTTATGAAGTTTTCGGAAATAAAAGACATGACACTGGTGGAGTTGTCGGCCAAGAGCCGCGACCTGCGCCACGAAATGTTCAACTTGCGTTTGCAGCAGGCGAGCGCCCAATTGGAAAAGTCGGCGCGCCTGTGCACACTGCGCCGCGACATCGCGCGGCTCGAAACGCGCATCTCGCAACTGCGCAACAAAGCGTCTTAATCGTATGGCTGATACTGTGAATCCAACGGAAACGGCGCGCGGACAACGCAAACAGCGCGTCGGCGAAGTCATCGCGAGCAAGATGGCCAAGACCATCGTCGTGCGCGTCGAACGCCGGTTTCCGCATCGGCGGTTCCACAAGGTGGTGACCGCGTACAAGAAATTTTATGCCCATGACGAAAAGGGCGAGGCCAAACCGGGCGACCGCGTGCGCATTGAGGAAACGCGCCCGATTTCCAGGACGAAACGGTGGCGCTTGCTGGAAGTGGTGGAGCGCAATCAAGGCGTTGCGCCGGTGGCCGAGTAAAGAGATTTTATGCTGCAAATTCGTTCCCATTTGGACGTGGCGGACAACACGGGCGCAAAGATCGCTTGGGCGATTGGCGTGTTGGGCCGCAACCAGCGTTATGCGCACGTGGGCGATATTATCAAGGTCCACATCAAGGACGCCGCGCCGGACGGCCAGGTGAAAAAAGGCGAGGTCCACAACGCGGTGATCGTGCGCACGCGGCAGCCGATCCGTCGCAGCGACGGTTCGTATCTGCGCTTTGACAGCAACGCGATCGTCATTATTGACCCGGAAATGAATCCGAAGGGCACGCGCATCTTCGGGCCGGTGGCGCGCGAGTTGCGCGACAAGAAGTTTATGAAAATCATCTCGCTCGCGCCAGAAGTGATCTGAAAATTTATGAAGTGTCATGTGAAAAAGGGCGACGAAGTGGTGGTGCTGGCCGGAAAGGAAAAAGGCAAGCGCGGCAAAATCATTGCCGTGTCGCCAAAAAAAGCGCGTGTCATCGTCGAGGGCTTGCAATTGATCAAGCGCCACATGCGCAAAAGCCAGCAGCATCCGCAGGGCGCCATCGTCGAGCGCGAAGGCACCATCCACATCTCCAACGTAATGAAGGCGGAACTTTTTGACGCAAGCGCGCAACAGCCGGCCCCGGCGGCGAATGCATGATCAGGCCATGAAAGCCAGACTTTACAACAAATACGTGAACGAAGTGGCGCCGGCGCTGAAGGAAAAGCGCAAATATGCCAACGTCCACCAGATTCCCCGCATGGTGAAAATCGTGGTGAACATGGGCGTCAGCGCGTCGCTGGAAAAAAACGCGGTCGAGGACGCGGCGAAGGACCTCGCGCTCATCACCGGCCGCAAACCGGCCATCAGCAAGTCGCGCCACAACATCGCGAACTTCAAGCTGCGCGAAGGCCAGGCGATCGGCTGCCGCGTGACGCTGCGCCGTGACGCGATGTATGAGTTTTTCGACCGGCTCGTCGCCGCCGCATTGCCGCGCATCCGCGACTTCCGCGGCTTGTCGCCGCGCAAGTTTGACGGCCGTGGCAATTATACGTTCGGCGTCGCCGAACAGACGATTTTTCCGGAAATTGAACTGGACAAAATCAAACGCACCCAGGGCATGGACATCACGATTGTGACCAGTGCGCGGAACGACGCCGAGGCGCTGGATTTTTTGAAGCTGATGGGTCTTCCATTGGCGGAAACGAAGGAAGCGCCGGCAAAACCGGAAGCCAAAGAAGCGCCGAAGGCGGCTGCGGTGGAAGCAAAACTGGAGATAAAATGACGAATGGAAGGCATGGATTCACGTTTCACGCTTCACGTTTTACGCCGCCATTGAAACGTGAAACGTAAAGCGTGAATAACATGCGTCGCTGAATTGTGACCAATAACGAAAATTATTTATGGCCAAAAAAGCATGGATTGAGCGCAACAAGCGCAAAGCTGCAACGGTGAAGAAATACGCTGCGGTACGCGCGGAACTGAAGGCCAGGCACGATTACGCCGGTCTTGCCAAGTTGCCACGCGATGCCAGCCCCTCGCGCCTCGTGAATCGCTGCGCGATGAGCGGACGCCGTCACGGTTATCTGCGCAAATTCGGCGTTTCACGCCTGACGTTTCGGGAAGCGGCGTTGAATGGTTTGATTCCCGGTATTGTGAAGGCCAGTTGGTGACGATTTAATCGTCCTCGTCGTCGTCCTCGCAATCAGTAACCGAGGACGAGAACGAAGGACGAGCACGAGAACGATTAAAATATGACAGACCCGATTTCAGACATGCTGACGCGGATCCGCAACGCCGGTCGCGCCCTCCGCCCGGTGGTCGCGGTGCCGCATTCGCGCGTGAAGGAAAACATTGCGAACATTTTAAAAACGGAAGGCTACGTTGCCGAGGTGGCCGTCGAGGGGAAAATACCCAGGACCATCAACATCAAACTGAAGTATCAGGGCAAAAAAAACGTGATTGAAGGACTGCGCCGCATCAGTCGGCCCGGTCTGCGCCACTACGTCGGGGCTGCGGAAATCCCGCGCGTGCTCGGTGGGATGGGCGTCGCGGTCGTGTCCACGTCCGAAGGCGTGATGACCGGCGTGCAGGCGAAGAAAAAAAATCTGGGCGGCGAATTGCTTTGCTACGTCTGGTAAAAATTTATGTCGCGTATTGGAAAACAACCGATTGCCATACCTCCAAAGGTGAAGGTGGAGGTCAAGGGCCAGAAAGTCTTTGTCGAAGGCCCGAAGGGCAAGCTTGACTGGGAATTGCCGCACCGCACCAGTCTCAAGGTGCAGGACGGCAAAATCGTCGTGAGCCGCGACGGTGAAGACGCGCAGGCCCGGGCGCTGCACGGACTGAGCCGCGCGCTGGTCAACAACATGGTCAGGGGCGTGACCGAAGGTTTCGTCAAGAAACTTGAAATCCAGGGCGTCGGTTTCAAAGCCGCCGTCCAGGGCAAAAGCGTGAACCTCGTGCTCGGCTTTTCGCATCCCATCAACTACGCGATTCCCGACCAGATCAAGGTGACCGTCGAAGAGAACACCAAGTTGACTATCGAAGGCCCGGACCGGCGGCTGGTCGGCCAGGTCGCCTCGGAACTCCGCAGCTTTTATCCCCCGGAGCCTTACAAGGGCAAGGGCGTGCGTTACGTGGGCGAACATGTCCAGCGCAAGGAAGGCAAGACGGTCCAGTAACGATTGATTTTAGTTCACCCCGACATCCGATGTCGGGATGACACAATGAAATGAGAACGGAACAGAAACACAAACTCGCGCAACTCCGCCACTGGCGCGTGCGCCGGAAAGTCCGCGGCACCGGGGAACGCCCGCGCATGAGCGTTCGCTTCACGAACGAGAACATTTACGTGCAGTTCATTGACGACCACGCCGGCACGACGCTGGCGGCGGCTTCGACTGCGAGCAAGGGCGCGCCCGACCGCGACAAGCTGGCGGCAAACGTGGCCAGCGCAAAGGTCATCGGCAAATTGGCGGCGGAGACCGCGCTCGCCAAGGGAATCAAGATGGTTGTTTTTGACCGCGGCAGTGCGCGCTATCATTGGTCCAAGGGCAAAGGCAAGGACGGCAAGCCGGTAACGGTGCTGGGCAAGCTGGCGGCGCTGGCCGGCGCGGCGCGCGAGGCCGGATTGAAATTTTAACCTGAAACCAGAAAAAATATTGTGGCTGAAATCGAAAAAATTGCAGGTGAACCGCAACGCGGCCCGCGTGGCCGCGGTCGCCGCGGCAAGTCCGTCTCCGATGCGCCCGAAATGAATTTTGGCGGTGGCGCGATGGAAGAACTCACCGAAAAAGTCGTTTACATCAACCGCTCCGCGAAGGTTGTTAAAGGCGGACGCCGGTTCAATTTCAGCGCGCTGATCGTCGTGGGCGACAAGAAGGGGCGCGTGGGGGTGGCGTTGGGCAAGGCGGGTGAAGTGGCCGATGCCATCCGGCGCGGCGGCGAACTGGCCCGCAATCAAATGGTTTTTGTTTCGTTGCGAGACGCGACCATTCCGCACGAGGTTCTTTCCGAATTCGGCGGCGCCAGGGTTTTGCTGCGTCCAGCATCGCCGGGCACCGGCATCATCGCCGGCAAGACCGTCCGCGCGGTTTTGGAATCGGCGGGCGTAAGGGACGTGTTGAGCAAATCGCTCGGGTCGAAGAACGCGGCGAACGTGGTCAAGGCCACGCTCAAAGCGTTGTTGAGCCTTCGCACGCGCGAGAACATTTACAAGGGCCGCGGTCTGGAAATCAGAAAGGTTGGGGCCCCGAAGGCTCCCGAAGCCGCTCCCGCCGCAACCTGAAACTTTTTATGCGATTACATGATTTAAAACCCCGACCCGGTGCGAAGCATCGCCGCAAGCGGCTCGGCCAGGGTGAATCCAGCGGCCACGGCAAGACGAGCGGTCGTGGCGGCAAGGGCCAGACGGCGCGTTCCGGCAGCTCAATTCGCATCGGTTTTGAAGGCGGACAAATGCCACTCATCCGTCGCATCCCCAAGCGCGGTTTCAACAACGCGCGGTTTGCCACGCGTTATCTCGCGGTGAACGTTGGCGAATTGGACCGGTTCGACAACGGCGCGCGCGTGGATGAAACGGCCTTGCGCTCGGCCGGTCTGGCCAACGGCCGCGCCAGTGGCTTGAAAATTCTCGGCGAAGGCGAATTGTCCAAAAAGCTCGTGGTGAGCGCGAGCGCGTTCAGCGCCTCGGCCCGTGCCAAAATCGAAGCCAAGGGCGGGACGTGCGAAATCATCAGCCGCAAACCCGCCGGGCCGGCAAAGGCCTGATGGCGTTTAACGCATGTTCCGCAACATCTTCAACACGTTTGCCAACTGCTTCAAAATCCCGGAGCTGAAGTCCCGCCTTTTGTTCACGCTTGGCTTGTTGGCGGTGTGCCGGCTGATTGCGTACATCCGCATTCCGGGTTTGAACGGCACGGCGTTGACGGATTATTTCAGCCGCTCCCAGGGCAGCGGCGGATTGCTGGGCATGTATAATACGTTTGCCGGCGGCGCGTTTGAGCATTGCGCCATCGGGTCGCTGGGCATCATGCCTTACATCAGCGCAACGATTATCATTCAATTGCTCACGGCGGTCTGGCCGAAACTCAGCAAGCTGTCGCGCGAGGAAGGCGGCCGGGCAAAAATCATCCAGTACGGCCGTTATCTGACGGTGCTCATCTGCCTCGGGCAGGGTTTGTATTTTGCCAGCAGCTGGGAAAATCCCGTGAAGATTTTTCAAGGCTTTCAAGGCAGGCTCGTGCTCATTGACAATCAGTTTTTGTATCTCTTCCAAACTGTGCTGGTTATGACAACGGGCACGATGCTGCTGATGTGGCTCGGCGAACAAATCAGCGAGCGCGGCGTCGGCAACGGCGTGTCGCTGGTCATCACCATCGGCATTGTCGCGCGGCTGCCGAGGGCGGTCACGGCGTTGCAGGACATGTTTTTCCCCGCCGGCGGGATTGAATCGAATTATCATTTCATGGGGACGGGGGTGATGCTGCTGCTCCTGCTGGCTTTGGTGATTGGCGGTGTCATCGCCGTGACGCAGGCGCAGCGGAAAATTCCCGTGCAATATGCGCAACGCGCTGTCGGGCGCAAACTTTATTCGGGCGGCACGTCATTCATGCCGCTGCGCGTAAATTACTCCGGCGTCATGCCGATCATCTTTGCGCAATCCATCCTGCTGTTCCCCCAGCCGGTATGCTCGAAATTGGCCGATGTTTTTGCCAAAACCCCGTTTTTGTATGATTTTTTCCATGGACTGGCGGTGATGCTGAGCGAGCGGTCGGTTTTTTATATGAGCCTTTACGGCCTGATGATTTTGTTTTTCTCGTATTTCTGGGTGGCGACGCAGTTCAACGAAATTCAAATTGCCGACGATTTGAAGAAAAACGGCGGCTACATTCCCGGCGTGCGCCCCGGCCAGGGCACGAGTGATTATCTGCACAAGGCGATGAGCCGCATCACGCTCGCCGGCGCGATTTTCCTGACGATCATCGCGGTGATTCCCATCCTCCTGTATCGTGAGATAAGCATTCCCTATGACGTGTCCCAGTTTTTCGGCGGCACCAGCATGCTGATCACCGTCGGCGTTTTGCTGGATACAATGCGCCAGGTCGAATCGCATTTGATGATGCGCCATTACGACGGGTTTTTGAAAAAAGGCCGGTTGCGCGGACGATTCTGATTTTTCTTAATCCTGATTGCGATCCGATCAGGAGCTGGATTTAGATAACGATTGAGATTTGAAAGACGTCATTCTGAAAAGCGCGCGCGACTTGGAACTGATGCGGCCGGCTTGCGCTCTGGCAGGTGCGGTGCTGGAAGCCATCGCCGCGTTCGTCAAGCCGGGTTTGACAACACGCGAGGTGGACGAGTTTGCGGCGGCGCAAATCAAGGCGCGCGGCGCGAAAAGCGCGTTTTTGGGTTATCGCAAGTATCCGTGCCATACCTGCCTGTCGGTAAATGACGAGGTCGTTCACGGGTTGGCGGGCAGCCGCGAATTGCGCTTTGGCGACATCGTGAGTGTGGACGTGGGCGTGTTTTACAAGGGCTTTGTCGGCGACACGGCGCGCACGGTCGCGGTGGGCGGTTGCGGGGTTCTGG
>Ga0181538_10001084_pt1 | contig 31402 bp, 26 predicted proteins | sample PEATcosm2014_Bin_40_FD_119773 | JGI IMG/M metagenome (GOLD analysis project Ga0181538, IMG submission 119773) | Peatland microbial communities from MTU Mesocosm Facility, Houghton, MI, USA - PEATcosm2014_Bin23_30_metaG | ecosystem: Environmental > Terrestrial > Soil > Wetlands > Peat | place... | reverse complement strand
TTCCCGATTTGCAGCAATGCCCCGTTGTCATTCGGGTTCAAAGAGCCCAGACCATTGGTGCTGACCGTCAGGGTGGCGCTTAAAATGTAAACGAGGGTCGCGCTGTTGGTCGTGGAAATGTTCCCACTGGTGTCCACCGCGTAGGCACGGACGGTGTTGGTGCCCGGCGCCAGCGTCACGTTCGTGCTCCAATTCGCCCAGTTGTTCGCCGTCGTGGCCGGCGCGAAACTGCTGTTGATGACGGCGTTGCTTAACGACCAATACACGCTGGCCACCGCCACGTTGTCCGTCGCCGTCCCCATCACCGTGAACGACGCGTTGCTCACCAGCATCCCCGCCGTGATGTTGGTGATGCCAAGCGCCGGCTTGGTCACGTCCGCAAAGTTCGCCGTGAACGTCAGGTTCGACGCCATCGTAAACTGCAAAGTCGCCCCGTTGGTTGTGATGCTCCCTGTCCAGTTGACAAAGGCAAAGCCGCTCGCGGCGGTGGCGGTCATCGAATAGTTCTTGCCGATTTGGAGCAACGCGCCGTTGTAATTCGGGTTGATGCTTCCGTTGCCATTGGTTTGGACCGTCAGCGACGCGCTCAAAATGTAAACGAGGGTCGTGCTGTTGGTGGTGGAAGGAATGCCGCCGGCGTTCACCGCGTAGGCGCTGACGATGTTCGTGCCTGGTACCAGCGTCAGGTTCGTGCTCCAGTTCGCCCAGTTATTAGTCGTCAAGGCGGGTACGAAGGCTGAACTACCCACGGCAACAAATACGTTGGACACCGCCACATTATCGGAAGCCGTGCCGGTGACGGTGAATGTCGCGTTGCTCCATAATTGTCCCGGGGTCGGCGCAGTGATGGCGAGGGTCGGCGAAGTGGTTTCCGTGGTCACGGTCACCGCGCATTGCTGTGAGTTGGTTCCGCCGGCAACATTGTTGACTGAAGCCGAGATGTAGTAAGTTCCGGTGCTGGTCCAGAGATTATTGCTGACGACCAGCGTGCTGGCAATGGCGCCAGGGATGGCGTTGCTGTTGAAGAACCACTGGTAAGACAGCGGCGGACTGCCGGTCACGGAGAGGAAGAACGTCGCGTTCGTCCCCAGCGCGACAATCTTGCTCGCTGGCAGATTCGTGGTGATGGCCGGCGGCACGTCAAAGGCCATATTCGCCGAGCGGCTCATGCTCCATGAGCCGGTCGTGCTTTTATCACCGTTGGTGAAAGTGCCGCTCATGGAAAGTGAGCTGAGCGTGCCGGCTATGGTGGATCCACTGGAGGTGTCCGTAGTGATGAATTGGTTGTTGGAACCAAACTGGGCTTGACCCCCATCGTTCTGCGCCCCGTTATGGAAAACGCAAAACACTATCTGGCCGTTGGCGGATAAAATGGCCATGAGTGTTCCGGAGATGGCGTGGCCTTGATCAGTGCCGGACCAGTTTCCACTATAGTTGCCCGCCGCATTTTGGAAGAGGCCCAAAGGCGATTGTTGGCTGCCGTTCAACTGCACGGAATCGCCGTTGGTAAAATCCAGTTCGCCATTCAACGAACCATCTTTGGAAAACGAGCCGTAACCGGAAACGCCGGAAACGCTGTTGCTGTTGAACGACCAGTTGCCGTGCTTATCCACATTGAATTGCGCAGAGACGCCGCCCGATTGGTCGCCGTTAATGTTTTGAAAACTATCAGTATCATAACCCACGACGGTGACTTGTTGGTTCGTGCTGACAAAAACACCAAAGACGCCGGCACTGGGATCGTCAAAGGTGATGTCACTCACCTGGCCGCCATAAATTCCGGCATAAGAGTAAAATTCCTTTCTTAAGAAGCTCTCCGTTTTATTCGCCGGCCAATCCGGCACGATGCCGCCAAACGTGTAATTTGGCAGGCTGTTGTTCACATAAACGTCGCCGTTGAATTTCGGCAGGAACTTGTTGAGCGAATTCGTCCCGGAAAACCAGGCGTTCAGATTAAGGGTGGACTCGATGGCGTCCGCGTTGTTCGGACTCAACTCCGCCGGCCCGGTGAGCGACGCAAGAACATTGGTCAGTATGGTGCGGAAGGTCGCCTCCTCATCGGTTTTGCTGGCGTCCAGTTCAAACAGCCGGTTGGTAGCGTTCGCCGGCCGGTTGCGGATGAACGCCGACGCGGCAAAATAATTGGCGATGGCGTTGGTCAGCGCGCTTTCCGACGCCGGCAGGTCGCTCGTGTTTTGCAGCGCAAGAATGCTGGTATAGGTGCCCAGCGCCAACTGGTAGGTGAAGCCGTTGGTCTCCATCCAGCTTTCCACCTGCGGGACGACGACGCTCAAATTATTTTCGTTAAGCGTGTAGCCGAAAAACTGCGCCGCCGAAAGCAGCGCGCGCACCATCTGGATGTCGCCGTAATCCACCGTCACGGACTCGATGAATGTTTCGTTCGAGGACAGCGAAAGCGTGTAATTGGGGTCGGTGATGACGGCCAGGTTGGCGGCAGAGTTGGTGATGGCCGTCAGGATGTTGGTGCGGAAAAACGAAACGATGGTGGCGGAATTGTAATTGGCCGGGAGAATCGGGAAACCGTTGGTTGATGGCAAGCCGGTTTCCGAAACACCGAAAAGCCAGCGGTTTGTCTTGGGGAAGCCCAGCGCAACGAGGAAATTGCTGCCGGCGGACGTCTGCGGCAGCACCAGCAAGCGTGTCACCGCCTTCAGCACGTTGGCGTCTTCATTGGCCGGCGACACCGCGAGCGCGGCGGTGAAATTCGTGTCGGCCCCCCACCAGTTTGTAAGTGTCAGGTCGTTCGTTCCCGCCGCGATGTATTGGCCCGCGGTTTGCGCCGACGCCAGCGCCGTCCACGACAGCGCAATCAGTGTGACAAGTTTTTTCATTTTTCTCCTTCATCCGATTTTGAGTTGTTAAAAATTTCTCCGTTGAACAAATCCAGGCACCGCTCGCCGCCGCTGGCTTTCCAGACCACGCGCGGACGGCCGTCCTCGTTGCGCAACTCCGCCCGCGGCATCTGCCACTTCACGCCGTTGGCCTCCACCGTGACGTCCCTGAACATGCAAACGGTCGGACTCCCCGCTGCCGGTTGCGCCCGGCCGGCATGCAACCGCGGCGCACCCGCCTTTTGGGAACTGATATCCACGTCGCGCCACTCCACGGCGCTCCGCTTCACCTTGGGCAGCCAGTCGGATTGAAACGTTTCCGTCCACTCGTTGGTGGGATTTGTGCCGGCGAATTCCAGGCGCACGCCCTGGACCACGAGGACGGGCAGCAGCTTGACTCGGAAGAACCCCAGCTCGCGGTGGTCGAGGAAAATTTTTTCCACCTTGCAGTCAGCGATTTCCCGCATCGAATCAGACGCATAAGTCCTGAACTCAAGGTTCTGCCAGCCAAAACCAAGCGACAAATCTTCGCCGGAGACACGGCCCGCCAGGACAAGCAGGACGACCGGAATGAGCCACAGCCATCGCATGCCTTCGCATGAAAAACCATGGTTGGATCCGGGGTTTTTGACCAGATTGAGTTCGCCTCCTGAAACAGTCCGCAAGATATGCTGCTGGCTGAACACAAAAATGGCAATTCGGCGAAAAAAACGAAATCGGCATTCTGCCATGCCGAATTCCAAAACGTTCATAGTTCTTATAGGATCCCGTCCGGCGCAACTTCTACGCCACATGTCTTTGTCTATCAATATTTTCCCGACACCGAAGTACGATTTCAGGGGCATTACTTAAGTTCAGAAATGTGTCTTATGGCCAGGCGTTTGAGCAGGGAAGGGAATGAAGCCTTGGCAGCGGCGGCAGCGACAGTGATTCCCGCCCGAAAAACAAAATTCCCGGCTACTTCAGGCCAGGCCTGTGGAACTTCACGTTTACTTACAACAACGCCAGCGCGCGCCGCAGTTCCGCGTCCGTGTTGTAGAAATGTGGCGAGAGGCGGATGTAATTTTGTCCCTTGCGGTCGGTCCGCAGCGACGCGACGATGCCGGCGTCAGCCAGTTTTTTGTGCAGGGCCGCGCAGTCCTTGCCCGGCTGGTAAAACGCGACAATCCCACTCGCGTTTTGCGTTTTTACGTCGGCATTCAAGACCGCGAAACCCTTCGCCTGCAACGCGGTCACCAGCCACGCGCGTTTGCGAAGCAATTCGGCGGCAATATTTTCCACGCCCATTTCCAATGCCAGCTCCATCGCGGCAATCAAACCGACCAGACCGAGCAGATTGTGCGTGCCGGCCTCGAATTTGACCGCGCCGGTGCGAAAGACAATCTGTTCCTGGGCGACGTAATTTGGATTCCGCACGTTGTGCCAGCCGTAAACCGGCGGATTCAGCTTTTCCTGCAATTCGCGCCGGACGTAAAACACGCCTGCGCCGCACGGGCCGAGCAGCCATTTGTGCGCGTCGGCAGCCAGAAAATCCACGTGCTCCACCGTCGTCGGAAACGCGCCGAGGGTTTGAATGGCGTCGAGGCAGAACAAAATGCCGCGTTCGTGCAGAAATTTTCCGATGGTTTCATGTTCCAGCCGGTAACCGCTGATAAAATGGCAGGAAGCCAGCGCGACGAGCCGCGTGTTTTCGTCCACCTGCCCCATCACATCTTGGGGGCGGATGACGCCGAGGCCGCGCGTGTTGAGCAGGCGGACTTCGACCCCGCGCCCGGCCAGCGCCATCCACGGATAAACGTTCGATGGATAATCGTCGTGATAAACGAGGATATTGTCGCCTTTCCGGAAATCTAAACCGGCGGCGACAAAGCTCAACGCCAGCGATGTCGGTCCGACGAGCGCAACTTCGTCCGGCCGGCAATGCAGCAGTTGCGAGGCGAGTTCGCGCGCGCGGTCCAGGCAAGCGGGATATACGAAAACTTCCTGATCGCCGGTGGCGCCGCGCGCCGCAAAATCGGCAATCGCCTGTGCCACCCGGTGCGGCAGTGGACAGACGCCGGCGTGCGCGAGGAAGATTTTTTCCCGCGCCACCGGGAATTCGCGCAGGCGGCTTTCCTCGTTGGCAAGAATTTCGGTCAACGTCATCCGGTGAGGGTAATTCGCGGGGATGGGATGCGCAAAGCGGAATTAAAATCGCTTTAACACATCACAAACGTGCCGGTTGGCATGACGGGCAGGCCGCCGCATTGGAAATTACCGGTATAAAGGCTGCATCGCATTGTTGATCTGGTTGAAGTAGCCCAACCAGAATTGGACGACCTTGTAGGCAATCATCAACGCGACCAGAAAATAAACCAGGCGCGGCGTCCATTGTGCGAAGGCGTGGAGCTTGCGCACGCCTTCCTCGTTGTAAAGCCGGTGCAGGTGGCGAAGCGAATCATCCAATTTGCCGCTGACTTCGCCGGTGGCGTAAAGGTTGGCGAACATTTCCGGAAATTGCGGGCAGGCGCGCACGGCTTCGGAGGGCATTTGCCCGGCGGTGACCTGCGGTTTCCAGGTCTGCACCGCGCAGCGCAAGGCGGGCGAGCCGCTGGCCGCCGCGGCCAAATCCCAGGCCGCGAATATGTTGACGCCTGCGCTGGTGAGCGCTTCGAGTGCGGCGGCGAGCCGTGACAGGGCGAGATAATGTCGCGCGGTGCCAAGAATGGGAATGCGCCGCAGAAGGGATTCGATGCGCGCACGCCATTTTTCGCCGTGTTTGCCCTGGGTGGCGTAGATGGCCAGCCCGGCCAGGATGTAAATCGGAATCAATACGCCGAACGTTTTGGCCACGTAAGCCAGCAGATTTCCGGAGAGGAAAAATTGCGCAAATGGGAAAATGAAAATAGCCAGATGGAACAACCCAACCGGATAAATCAGGTCCGCGATGACCTGGCGTGCGATGGTGGCGCGGTCATTGTAATAATCGGCGAGCAGGCGGAAGCAGGCATCGAGCCGTCCGCTGCGTTCACCGGCCTCCACCAACGCGACGTCGAACGCGGGCAGCCAGCCAAGCAGTTGGAGGGATTCGGCCAGCGTCGCGCCCCGGGCCAGTTCGCCGAGGAGGCGTTGGAGCGGTTCCTGGAACGAACGGGCCGGCGGGCTGGCTTTAATTTGCTGCAGCGCCTGAATCACGCCGATGCCGGCGGAGGTGCACTGGGCGAGTTGATGATAGAACTCGGCGCGCTGGGTGAATTGGCGGGGCGTAACGATAAGCGGCATAAACCCGCCTCGCGGGCCCGGCGTGCGTCACGCGGCGACACGGTCGAGGCTGGCCTTGAGGTCGCGCTTGCTGCGCGCGCCGACGATCTGGTCGGTGACCTGGCCATGGTGGAAAACCAGCAGCGTGGGAATGGCACGGACCCCGTATTCCGCGGCGAGGTTCTGCTGCTCGTCAATGTTGACCTTGCCGATTTTGACCTTGCCGTCGTATTCGTCGGCCAGCTCGTCGAGCAGCGGGGCGATCATTTTGCACGGGCCGCACCATTCGGCCCAAAAATCCACAAGCACGGGCGCGGGCGATTGCAGCACCAGCTGCGAAAAGTTTTCCTGCGTGAGGGTGACGATCGAAGGAGATGCCATAGGTGAACAATTACAACGTTAAGACCCGTTCAGTCAGTTGCCGATGGGGAGCATCCAGATTAAATAAGCCGTTACAGCCAGGGCTGCCACGCCGGCAATCGCGGCGACAATCGCCAGACCTTTGTCGAGGCCGCCGACCGTCGGCGCCGCGGGGGGCCTTTGCGGCGCGGTCGCCGGACGTTGTTGCGAGACGGGCGCGGCGGCGGTCGTGCGTTGCAGGGCCGGCGCGGCAATCGGCGCGGACTTGGGCGCGGCCGGCGATGGCGGTGCACTGCTGGCCCCGGTGGGCCCGCCGGGCGGGAGCGTCGGCAGTTTGATGGTCGGCGCCGCCGACGGCTTGGGCGGTAAATTGATGCGGACGGTTTCCTTTTTGGGCTGCACCTTGCCGGTGGTTTTTTTCATCGGCTCTGCGCCCGTGGGAGCACCCGGAATGTTGGAAGGAGTTTCAGCCATAATGTTTGCGGATTAAGATAAACGGCATTGCCCGGCTGTCAAATTCATTTCTGAAAGAGAAATGGCCGGCCGGTCACCGGCCCAACCGGATTGCGGGACATTAATAACGTTCGCGCGGTTCGCCGCGATCGCGCCGTTCACCGCCGCGTCCGCCGCCCGGGCGCGGAGGCCGTTCCTCACGGGGGCGGGCGATGTTGACGGTAAGGGCGCGGCCTTGAAATTCCTTGTTGTGGAATTGCTCGACGGCTTTCTGGGCCTCTTCGGGCGTGGCAAATTCCACAAAGGCGAAGCCGCGGGACTTGCCCGTGACCTTGTCCATCATGAGATTCACCGAAGTCACCGCGCCGGCCTGGGCGAAGTAATCCTGGAGTTCGTTTTCCCCTGTTTGAAACGAGAGGTTGCCTACAAACAATCTGCTTTGGCTCATATATATATAATTGCCCGGTCAAATAACCAAGTGGGAGGACTGCATCGGCAGGGTCACTGAATGTCGTTTTCTGTTTCTGTTTGCGAACAATCTGTCTTGTTGACACCAACACTTTCGCTCTTCGAACGAGTCGCGGCTTTATAACACAGCCGCAACCGGTGTCAACAACAAACGGAAGGGGGTGGTGTCCTGGTTCGGATCCGGTGGGCACGCCGTTGCGGCGGCGCACGGCGGTGAAGTTACACTGCCGCCAACTTAAGACACTATTAAGACACTACCCGGAATCAGGTTTTCTCCTCGATCAACTCGCGCCGCGCTCCGCCGAGCAGTTGTTCGACGAAATTCGTCGAATAAACGCCGCGCCGGAAGTTAGGGTCCTGCAAGATGGCTTGCTGGAACGAGATGTTCGTTTTGATGCCGGTGATCAGGTATTCACCCAACGCGCGGCTCATCTTGTCCATGGCCTCGCGCCGGTCCTTGCCATAGGTGATCAGCTTGCCAATCATCGAGTCGTAGGTCGATGGAATGGTGTAACCGGCGTAGGTGTGCGTGTCCACCCGCACGCCGCGACCGCCGGGCTGGAAATACATTTCGACGCGGCCGGGGCTGGGGCAAAAATCATTGAACGGGTCTTCGGCATTGATGCGGCACTCAATCGCGTGGCCCTTGAATTGAATGTCGCCTTGTGAATGGTGTAGCGTTTCGCCCATGGCCAGTAGAATCTGGTAACGCACGAGGTCAATGCCGGTGACCTCTTCGGTGATGGGATGTTCCACTTGAATCCGCTTGTTGACTTCGAGGAAATAATAATTGCCGTGATTGTCCACGATGAATTCCACGGTGCCGGCGTTCGTGTAGTGCGCCGCCTCCGCGATTTTGACGGCGGCCTTGCCGATCCGGTCGCGCAATTTGCGGAATTTGTATTCGATCAACGGTGACGGGGTTTCTTCGACCACCTTCTGGTTCCGGCGCTGAATGGAACAGTCCCGCTCGCCCAGATGAATGATGCGGCCCTTATGGTCGCCGAGGATCTGGATTTCAATGTGGTGCGGATTCTCAATGAATTTTTCGATATAGACGTTGGAATTACCGAAGGCCTTTTCGGCCTCCGTCCGTGCCGTATGGTAGCCTTTCACCAGCGAGATGTCGTTGTGCGCCACGCGCATCCCGCGTCCCCCGCCGCCAGCGATGGCCTTGATGATGACCGGATAACCAATGCGTTTGGCCACGACGAGCGCGTCCTGCTCCTTCTCGACCACACCTTCCGACCCCGGCGCCACGGCCACGCCCGCCTTTTTGGCGAGCGCGCGGCTTACGGCCTTGTCAGACAGGGCCTGCATCGTGCGCGGATGTGGACCGATAAAATGGATGTTGCAGCTTTCGCAAACCTCGGCGAAGTGCGCGTTCTCGGAAAGAAAACCGTAACCCGGATGAATCGCGTCCACGTCCGACACCTCCGCGGCGCTGACGATGCGGTCAATACGCAGGTAACTGTCCGCCGCCGCGGCCTTGCCGATGCAAATCGCTTCATCCGCCAGTTGCACGTGCATGGAATTGGCATCCGCCTCGGAATAAACGGCCACGGTGCGGATATTCAGTTCCTTGCAGGCACGGATGATCCGAACGGCAATCTCCCCGCGATTGGCGACCAGTACTTTTTCAAACATGGGCTGTTAATGAGCTCGGATAAAATTCAAACCGGCAAAATGCCGGCGCGGTCAGGCCGGAGGACGCACCTTGAACAACGGCTGGCCGAATTCCACCGGTTTGGCGTTTTCAACCAAAACCTGGGTTATGACACCTTTGACCTCGGCCTTGATTTCGTTCATCACCTTCATGGCTTCAATGATGCAGACCACTGTTTCCGGGTTCACGTCGGTGCCCACTTCAACATAGCTTCCCGCCTCCGGGGAGGGTGACCGATAAAAAGTGCCAATCATCGGTGACTTGATTTCAACTTCACCGGTTGCGGGTGGCAGGGGAACGGCGGCAGTCGGCGGGGTCGAACCGGGCACTTGCAGGGGCGCGGCAACAGCAACCGCGGGGGGTAAATCATCGAGCGCAGAAACAGGTGTGCCACCATTGAGACCGCGTTTCAGCCTGATTTTGAAATCCTGCTTTTCCATCTCAAATTCCGAGATGGAATTCTTTTTCATCAGGTCAATGATGGCCTTGATATCTTTAAGATCCACAATTCGATTTCGTTAAAACTTCAATAAAATACACTGCCTGTTTACGATATCTCACTAGCACAAAAGCAGCAGCCCAACCCGAGTCTGCTCGTAACATTTTCTATCTGACGAGGAGTCTATTAAGTCGAAAACAAGCCGTCAAGCGGCAAAGTTAGAAAATTAACGGTCATTAAAGTAAACCAAAAACAGCCACTTTAGTCCTGTTTTTTAGGTGCGATAACGTTAACCGAAGCCTCAAGTGCCAAAATGTACGAATTTGGGCCGAATCCGGAGATTTGACCACAGCAAACCGGCGCGATGAGCGATTTTTGCCTGAAATCCTCCCGGGAATGGATGTTAGAAAGATGGATTTCGATAGTGGGGATTGCCACAGCGGCAATCGCATCTCGAAGGGCGATACTGGTATGGGTGTAAGCGGCGGCATTCAGGACAATCACGTCAAAATTGGCTTTGGCTTCTTGAATCCAGCCGACCAACTGTCCTTCCTGGTTGGATTGGCGGAAATCAATTTCGACCCCAAGCTGTTTGGCGCGCTGGCGAACTTTGGCTTCAATGTCGGCGAGCGTCGCCCGGCCATAAACATCCGTCTCGCGTTCCCCGAGCAGGTTCAGATTAGGCCCGTTGAGAAAGAGAATTTTCATAAGCCGTGGCCAGATTAGCCGGTCGCCGGTCCCTTGTCGAATTGATTTGCGGACATCCGCAGCAGGCATCCGAGCAAAGTGAACGCCGTCCATGCCAGTGCCGGTACATAAAGGCTGAATTCGACCAGCCCCTGCGCAAACCAGCCGAGCAATCCCAGGAAAAGACTGAATTGAAGGTAATCGCCGCTCCGCCACGCGCGTTGGCCCGCGGTCAACAATGCCAGACCAATCCAGGCCGCATAGCAAATGCCGCCAGGAATTCCTGAATCGGAAAATTGTTCGAGATAATCATTGTGCGTGAGCCGGGCCATCTCGGTGTCGGGCGATTTGATATGCGCGTAAGGCCGCTGGAACGTCCCCGGTCCCGTGCCAAATAATGGACTGTCGCGTGTGGTTTGCACCGCCGCCCGCCAGTAATCAAAACGCGCGCCTACGCTGGTGGCGCCCGTGGTGAAGTAATTGTGAAATCGAACCGCGAACACTGCAAACCCAACCAGGAGAACTGTTGTCAGCATTGCCCATTTAAATCGGGTGGACCAGTTCAGACGGAACAACCAGATGCCGGCGAGTGCCATGCCAATCAACCAGCCCGCTTTTGAACCCGACCAGAAAAGACCCAGCCCGCCGAGCAGGCAAGTCATTGCAATCACTGCACCGCGGATGGGCGGTTTCAGTGGCCGGGTGCTGTTAAAAGCGAGCGCCAGTGAGACTGGCAGCAGCAACAGAATCGCGCCGGCCAAAGCGTTCGGATAGACGAAAGTACCCATCACGCGGTTCTTGGTGATTCGGGCGAGGATGGCGGGATTGGCCACGTCCGTGCCGTTGGTGGTGATGACCATCCCATTGCGTTTCATTTCCAAAAGCATTTCCGGCGGGAAATTTGTCCAGCCCGTGTGTTCGCCTTCCACCAGCATGCGGCGGCTTTCTGGAAACTCGAAGAGCCGTTGGTCCACTGCGCGCACGAGACAGAACGTGAACGCCGCCAGCACGCCGATCAGCAGCCAGGGCAACACGCGTTCGCGTCCCAGCACCAGGACGCCAATGAAATAACACGCAACGCATCCGCCAAATTGCCAGAGCGCGGTCGTGGTCAGAAAAGCGTCCACGCTGTGCGTTGCCGAAAGCAGTTGCCAGCCGAACCACAGCAGCGGCAGCAGCCACCGCCAGCGTGTTCCCGGCCAGCGCGATCGGTTGGAAAGCGCCAGCCAGCCGCCCGCCAGCACGAACGGCGGCAAAAGCCAATTGATCCAGTGCGTGGGCCATGCGTCAGCCAACACCTCGGCAAACGAAGCCGGCGGAATGATTTTTTGGTCGAGGATGACCGGGTTGCCGAATTTCCAAATCGCCAGTCCGAGAAACAGGCCGAACAAAAGCGCGTAAATTGCGCCCCTCGCCCCGTCCCTCGCCCCGCCGGGCGGGGAGAGGTTGGCCACAGGACCGGAGAGGGTTTGTTTTTTCACAAACAGGAATTTTTCGCGTCTGAAAATTTGCCGGTCAAAGGTGCAGTTTCAGCAAACTGACTTCCAGCGCGAGCGCTTCCTGGACGTTGGTGTGCAGCAACCGCTGCGTTTGTTCCAGGATTTGCAGGTTTTCCAGCGCCCGGCGCGGCGTGAGGCGGCGCGCGACGGCCTCAGCCCCGGTAATCTGCGGGAAATTCAGCAATTCGCCGCCGGCCGCGAGCGTGGCCAGCCAGACGTCGCGCAACCACCATTGCACCAGCAAAATCAAATCGGCGCGCTGCCGGCGATATTCCGCCTCGATGGCGGCTGCCAATTCGCCCTCCCATTTCTCGCGCAAGTCCTTTTCCACGTCCTCGTAACGCTGCAACGGCGAGCGCGCCGTCAAGGTCTCCTCCACGCGCGACTTCATTTCGCCGAGCTTTTGGAGCAACACGTCAAGCAGGCGGTAACGGCCCAGCAGGGTTTTCTGTTCCGTGGCCGCCAGCGCGCCGAATTGCGCGAGCCATTCCGTTTGCGCGGGGTCCAGCGGAGGCACGGCGTCACCGGAAAAATTCAGGCGCAGGCAGCGCGACAGGACCGTGTCCAGAATCCGCTGAGGTGCGGTGGTGAGCAGGATCAGAACGGATTTGGCCGGCGGTTCCTCCAGCGTTTTGAGAAAGGCGTTCGCCGCCTGCGGGTTCAGGCGGTCGGCGGCGGTGATGATGGCGACCTTGTATTCGGCCTCGGTCGGCTTGAGTTGAATTTCGCGCATCAGTTCGCGCATTTGTTCGATGGTGACGACGCGCGATTTGGATTCGGGCCGCGCCCAATGCATGTCGGCATGGGTGTCATTGTCAATTTTCCGGCACACCGGGCAGTCATCGCAGCAATCCGTCGCCACGCCGCCGGTTTTGACCGGTTTCCGGCAATTCAATGTCTTGGCCAGCGTGCGGGCGAGTGCTTCCAATTCCTCAAGCTGATGGCCGGTGAACAGGTAGGCGTGGCCGAGCCGCCCGCGCGCGAGCGAGCGCTGGAGCAATTGGACGCCTTGCGTCTGCCTGGGAAATTGTTTGAACGCCATGCGATTTTTGGTATGGTTTAAGCGATGACCTGTTTTGTCAGGTCCGATGACTCAAATTAATCGAAAAGTTTTGGGTGGCGATACATTTTTCTGGACAGGGGTCAGGCATTCCGGGACGTCCGCCTTCACATCCGGGTTCCATGCAAACGATGCCTTCAAATGAGTCACGGGAACAAAATTCCCCGACACCCGCGCTGATAAAATCACCGGTGGTCAACCGGGCCCTCGCCGACACGCTCGACCGGCAGACCGTCGTGGGCAAACTCTGGCACACCGAAGACGGCCGCGTGCGTTGCGTCGCATGCGGTCATCGTTGCCTCATCCCGCCGGGACGACGCGGCATCTGCAAGGTGCGCTTCAATGAAGGCGGTGAACTCCGCGTGCCGTTTGGTTATGTGGCTGGCGGATTGGCCAGCGATCCGGTCGAGAAAAAACCGTTCTTCCACGTTTATCCTGGCAGCGATGCGCTCACGTTCGGGATGCTCGGCTGCGATTTTCATTGTGGGTATTGCCAGAACTGGGTCACCAGCCAGGCGCTGCGCGACGAGCGCTCCGTAACGCCCATCGTTGAATTGACGCCGGACCAAGTCGTGAACACGGCGCGCCGGAGCGGTGCACGATTGGTCGTGTCGAGCTACAACGAACCGCTCATCACCGCCGAGTGGGCGGTGGCCGTCTTCCAGGAGGCGAAGCCCGCCGGGCTCGTCTGCGCGTTTGTGTCGAACGGCAACGCCACGCCGGACGCACTCGATTTTCTGCGTCCGTGGATTGTGGCCTACAAAATTGACCTGAAAGGTTTTGACGAGAAACGCTATCGCACGCTCGGCGGCACGCTGGAGAACGTTTGCAACGGCATCCGCATGGTGCATGAGCGCGGTTTGTGGCTGGAGATCGTCACGCTGGTCGTGCCCGGTTTTAACGACAGTGAAACGGAACTGCACGCCATCGCGAAATTCATCGCCTCGATCAGCCGCGACATTCCGTGGCACGTCACCGCGTTTCATCCTGATTACAAAATGACTGACCCGTCCCCAACCACGGTGCGCCAGCTTATCCGCGCGGCGGAAATCGGCGTGGAAGAGGGATTGCACTTTGTCTATGCCGGGAATTTGCCGGGACGCGTGGCTCATTGGGAAAGCACGTTTTGTCCGGGTTGCGACGAACTGCTCATCGAACGCACCGGTTATCTGGTGCGCGATTATCGAATCACCCGTGACGGCAAATGTCCGCGCTGTCATCGGACGGTTCCCGGCATTTGGTCCGGTGGTGGCGCGGCGGAAGTGAACACGGGCGATTCGACGGCGGATTTTTACCAGCGCGGACCGCGCCGGGTGAACCCGAATTAATTTCGAAGTCCGAAGACCGAATTGCGAATGGTTACGAAGGTTCGTGGTCAAAATATTTTTTGGTAGGGCGGGCTGTCCCCAGCCCGCCGTCAGCGCGGTGGGGACACCGCACCCTACCTAAGGAAATCAAATTCAAAATGCGGAAATTGTTTCGAAAAGATCCAGCCAATGTCCGCCCGCCGTCGGTCGCCGGCCAGTTTTATCCGGCCAACCCGGTCGAACTGCGCCGGATGGTCGAAAATCTCCTGCGTGAAGTGAAAACCTCTGCCGGACCAGTGCCAAAGGCGATCATCGCGCCGCACGCCGGTTACATTTATTCCGGCCCGATTGCCGCGTCGGCCTACGCACAACTGATGCCGCCTGTCCTTCGTAGCAGTGCTACTGCGGAGGGTAGAGCGCGCGACGCCATCAAACGCGTGGTGCTGCTCGGCCCGTCGCACTATGCGGCGTTCGATGGCCTGGCGGCGTCCGGCGCGGAAGCCTTCGCGACGCCGCTCGGTGCCGTGCCCGTGGACACCGTTGTCGTCCGTGACATTTGCTCACGGCTGCCGCAGGTGAGCGTGCGGGACGACGCGCACGCCGACGAACACGCGCTCGAAGTCCAACTGCCGTTCCTGCAGGTGGTGCTCGCCGATTTCAAAATTGTGCCGCTGCTCGTCGGCGAGGCAAGCGCTGACGAAGTTGCGGCCGTCATCGAAGCGCTCTGGGACGGCGAGGAGACGCGCATCGTCGTCAGTTCGGACCTGAGTCACTACAACGATTATCAGACGGCTCAACAAACCGACTCCGAAACGGCGCGCGCCATCGAATCGCTGAATGCGGAAAAGCTGCGCGATGATTTGGCGTGCGGTTGCCGGCCGATTTGCGGGTTGCTGAATGCGGCGAAGGAGCGGGGAATGGGATGTCGCATCGTGGATTTGCGGAATTCCGGCGACACGTCAGGCACGCGCGCCCGCGTGGTGGGCTACGGCGCCTTCGTATTTACGGAAAACTGAACCTAGCGACACGAATTTCACGAATTGACGCGAATCTATGGCTGGTTTTCTGACTCCCAACTGCAAAACACGCGATTGAGGTCGTTTCAGTCAGCGAACTTTCCTCGTATGCAGATTTCATTCGAATACTTTGTGGCAGCTTGGCGGAAATGGTTGAAAGAAGAGTTCTAAGTCGGTTGGTCGAAGTTTACCAGAACGACAAAGTTGGACAGGTAGTTTACACGTTCAGCAACAATAAAACCATCACTCGCAGGGCACGGTCACCACGATGGTGCGGTGGCGCGGTTTGGTGTCGCCTTGCCGAAGGAGGATTGCCCCAAGCTAATATCTTTCGCCCCGTCCGCCTTCACCCAGTTACGGTGCGACAAGTTGGGGCTTTAATTCGTGAAATCCGTGTCAAAAAATCTGCGTTCATTCCGCCTTCGTTTTCACTTCCGTCTCCGCTTGCTTCGACGAGACGAGTCGGCGCGACAAGCCATGTTTAACCGTGGTAAAAAATTGCTTTCGTGTGTTTGGTGTGTTTCGTGGTTAAAATCAGCAAAATGAAGCGCTGGCATAAGGTTGGAATTGGAATTGTCTTTGCCGCCATCGTGCTTGTCGCGCTGGGCTTTTGGGCGCGGGCCTGGCTGCGGACCGAAACCAGCGAAGTTCGCGTGCGCGTGGATGCCGCGCACAGGGTACGAACGGTGGACGCGCGGCTTTTTGGCGTAAATACGGCGATCTGGGATTCGCTTTTCGACACGCCTGACACGGTGGCCATTCTGCGCGAGCTGGATGCGCAGGCGCTTCGATTTCCGGGCGGTTCGCTTTCGGATGATTATCACTGGGCGTCAAACACGGTCGGCACCAACACCAGGCCGTGCGCGACGTCGTTTGCAAACTTTGTCCGCGTGGCCACCAACATCCACGCGCAGGTTTTTATCACCGTCAATTACGGTTCCGGCACGCCGGAGGAAGCGGCGGCGTGGGTTCGTTATGCCAACCTCACCAATCACTGCGACTTTCAATACTGGGAAATCGGCAATGAAAATTTCGGCTGGTGGGAACACGACGAAAATTCGCCGGCGCACGACCCGGCGACTTACGCGACGCGCGCCAAGGATTATTTCAGCCAGATGAAAACCGCCGACCCGGCCATCAAAATCGGCGTGGTCGTCACCGAAGGCTACGCGGGCTGGACGCCCAAAATGCTGACGAAATTGAAGCAGCTGGGCGTCAGGCCGGATTTTGTGATTTACCATCTCTACCCGCAGAATCCCGGGGCGGAAAATGACGCGCGGCTTTTGCAGTCCACCGCCGGATGGACGGCGGCCGCGGCGGAATTGCGGCGGCAGTTGAAAAAATGCTTTGGCGACGCGAACACGAACGTGGAATTGATTTGCACGGAAAATAATTCCATTTCCGAAAAGACGGGCAAACAGACCACCAGCCTCGTCAACGGGCTTTATCTCGCGGACGGTTTCGGGCAGATTGCGCAGACGGAATTCAATTCATTCCTCTGGTGGGATTTCCGGAACGTTCAGGATAGAAAAAGCAACAACAGTCCTGCGCTTTACGGCTGGCGGCAATACGGCGACCACGGAATTTTATCCGGCAACGAGACGCGCTACCCGACGTTCTACGCCTTCAAACTGCTGAAATATTTTGCGCGCGGCGGCGACCGGATTGTGCACGCGACCAGCGACAACAAACTGCTTTCCGTTTATGCCGCGCGGCGCGCCGACGGCAGCCTGGCACTGATCGTCATCAACAAAAGCCCGGACGCCGCGCTGAAGACGGATTTTTCCATCACTGGTTTCCAGCCGGAATCGAGCGCGACCGTGTATTCCTACGGCATTCCGCAGGACGAGGCCGCCCGCACCGGCACCGGTTCGCCGGACATCGCGCAGACAAATTTTACCGGCGCAGCGGCGGAATTTGCCTGCCAATTTCCGCCGTATTCGGCAACCGTGATGGCGTTTTCGCCGCTCCACGCACAATAATCAACGGGTTTGCCGGATTTGGAATTTTGCGTCTCGCGTCTTCGCGTTGGAAAATTCGCGTCCATTCGCACAATTCGTGTAAAACCATCACTCACGGGAGACGGTCACCACGATGATGCGGTGGCGCGGTTTGATGTCGCATTCCAGATGGAAGATTTGTTGCCACGGCCGAGCGCGCCTTCCTTGCCGGTTTCTTGCCCTGAATCCAATTTGTGAGCGGGTTTATAATGGACGCGCTTTTGCACCAAGCCTAAAGTCGCCCAAAATATTATGAGTTTTCTCCAAAAACTGTTCGGGCCCAGCCGGGACGAAATCTGGCAGCAGTTCGCCGCCGCTGTCGGCGGAAGTTTCAATGAAGGCGGCTTTTGGAACGGCAGCAAGGTGGAAGCCGCTCACGGCCAGTGGGTGGTTACGCTGGATACTTATACCGTGTCCGCCGGCAAATCGTCCGTCACCTACACCCGGATGCGTGCGCCCTATGTGAACCCCGACGGTTTTCAGTTCAACATCTATCGCGAGGGCTTTTTCAGCAACTTCGGGAAAAAACTGGGGATGCAGGACGTGACCGTAGGCTATCCGCAGTTCGACGAGGATTTCATCATCAAAGGCAATAACGAGTGGAAACTGCGCCGGCTCTTTGCCAACGAAAAAATCCGGGACCTGATCTCGGCCCAACCCGACATCCACTTTTCCGTCCGGAACGACGAGGAAAAATTCTGGGGCGGCCGGAATTTACCATCGGGCGTGGATGAACTTTATTTTCAAGTGGTGGGCGTCATCAAGGACATCGACCGGCTGAAACTGTTGTATGATTTGTTTTCGGAGACGCTGGATGAACTTTGTCACATGGGCTCGGCCAATGAAAACAATCCCGGGGTGAAGCTCTGATCTCCGTTGCGCCTTCAGCGCATTGGAATCAGTGCCCATTCGTGCAATAGACCGGCTCGCGCTCTCCGTACTTTTTGCGGCTAAAAATCTGTGTCCATCCGTACTGCTATCCTGAAAAGTTTTGTTTTCCTGCGCAACTTTGAGGCGGCGCAATGCTTTCTCGTAGCGCAGGTTGGCAACCTGCCGTATCGCCGACTGGCAGTCGGCCGGGTGTCCGAAGCGGGTGGCGCCAGCGGATTACCAATCCGCGATACAGCAGACAGACTGTCTGCGCTACTTGGGCTGCGGCTATTGCCGCGCCAGGTTTATCCGTGGTTAAAAATCGCTTTCGCGTGTTTGGCGTGTCGTGGTTAAAACTTTTGCGTCTCCGCGTCCCCGCGTTGAAAAATTTTCCGGGAACAAAACCCGTCCAGCTTCCTCTCAATGATGAATCACTAAAAGCGGGGAGTCGGAAACAACAAATAACGAAAGAATCGTGTCGTGATTTTGTGGGGCGCGGCATTCATGCCGCCTCATTGTCCAACGCAAATCGTGTGTTGAAGCGGCTGAAGCCGCGTTCCCATGCCAAATCGGGACACTATTCAAAAAAGAGAAGCCGCGCGGGCTGACCGAACGGCTGAAGCAGAAGCGCCCCGCCGTGAATCAGGCCCGCGTGATTTCCAGGGGTGCGAAGATTTCGGTGCCGTTCTTTTCGGGCGGCGCGAAGTCTGCGCCACAGTGTTCGCATTTTTCGCGGTCAATGGATCGGAGCTTTTCGCAGTTCGAGCAAAGCGTTCGCACCGGCCATTCCTGGACGCTCAAGAACGCCAGGAACCCGGGGAGGCCGCAGAGCAAATGGAACACCGCCCAACCCAGTCGCGCCCTGACGTCAAAGTTGTGGCGCCGGGCCAGCCATAAACCAAGCGGGACCCAAACTACCGCCGCAGGCGCGAGGCTGATCAACACCAGTTTCCACGGCATCTCCGGCGGCTCCGGACGGTCATCCCAATAGACGCCTGCCCAAAGCGCCGGAGGAATGAGCAAGCTCAATACTTTTGCCCTGAGAGGATATTGGTTCCAAGGCGGATTTAAGTTTGGCAAATCCATGCTCTTGAACAGGCCCTGCTCGCTGTCAATCCAAGCCACATGCGTCGGAAGCTTCCACCCCGCCTTTTTGTTCGGGCCATAAGGCGGAGCAAACCAGAGCGCACATTGCCCTGGTTTTTCCAGGAAAGAAACCCGGACGCGCCCGTAGTCTGGATAATCCTGTTCGTTGGGCGTCTTCCAGACCACTTTGCCTTCGGGTGTGAGCAGACGGATATAGCGTTTGGTGGCCACGACTGTGTGATCCCAGTCGTTACCGTTCAGGAATACGTCGGTTGCGCCAAGAATGGTTTCGTCCTTTTCAGTGGTAAACAGGGTCCTGGTCGCGCGATTCTGGACGTCAGTCTGGTAAATGGCGGTGGCTGTTTGCAGGGTTCGCGAATCCGGGGCATTGAAGCGATCACCGCCCCCCGAGAGATCGTTTGCGAAACCGTTCGGGCCGAGACTTCCGATGCACCGCCGTGTTGCGATATCGTACCCGACCAGTCGTCCGTACCGGTTCCAATAATACCAAATCGTGTCCGGAGTCGCCTGCCAAAAAGAGAAAAAGATTGGGGGATTCCGCCTCCTCAGGCTCGCTTTTTCCCGGTCCATCTGAATGGAGATCGTATTGCAGGCACGCCGAATAAACTCCTCCAATTCGATCATGCGTCCGGTCTTTGCATCTATCAGCGGCTTGCCATCGAGGTCAACAAATTCCGGCGGTCGGCGGCCTCCCTGGATTTCTTTGTAGATCGTGCCGTCTTTGGTCATCACATACATCGTCCATCGGTCGTTGTTGAATAATAAGTTCGGAAACAAACTGGCAAGCAACGCAAACACAATAAAGGCGACGACCCCGGCGCCCACCGTGATGGAGGCCGTCAGTCCCAGTTTTCCCAGTGCCGGCTGGCCCTTGTAGTGGCCGTCGCTGTGGAAACCACCCCAAACGGCTGCGGCCAGGATTGCGATACCGATGAGCATGGCCACGAGAATCTGCCAGAATCGCCAGTTCGGTACGGCATTCGCCAGAAGTATCATGAAGGCCAGACCGAGACCGAAAGTCCGGCTGGCGTACCATCGTGCCTGCCGCAGACCGGTCAACATTCCGGCAAAATAAAAAGCGATTCCCGCGAGGAACAACCAGGCGATTTGCAGTGCCATTGCCCACTGGAAAGGCGCCGCGACGTGCCCGGGAATCCCTGCCCAGACGACAAAGCACACCAGCGGCAAGCCTGCCGCCACAATGTAAATACCCAAGCCGGCAATGACTTTGCCGAAAAAGATTTGGGTGCGGCTGACCGGACGATGGACCAGAAACGCCCATAGATCGCGATGCCTCTCGTTGAAGATCTGCATCCACCCCAACACGGCGCCAAAGATAACGCACAACCAGCCGGTTCCCGCCAATATAAGCCCCGAATGGACCGGCTGCAGGCGAAAGCCCTCCAAACTCCTTAATCCCAAGAGTACATCTTTCATCATCACGGCGTAGTCGCGCCACGACCACACCACCAGCACGGTAAAAACAACGAAGCCGAGCACAGCCAGCTTCAAATTCTCGCGCAGCTCTTTTCGAATCAGTATTTTCACGGTTGCACCTCCGTTTCCGACAGAATGAACGATTTCTCGCCGCGCTCGCCCAGATAGCTGAGAAATGCTTCCTCCAGACTGATGGGCATCTGCTCCATCTGCGCCGGGGCCAGCGTCCGCAGCGCCCGTTCGACCGCTTCGTTGTAATGCACGCAAACCAGCCGGAGTTCACCCTCTGTCCGGAAGGCTTGAAGCAAACCGGGAATTTTCGGCGCCGGCGGCGGCGCACCGGGGAACTGGAGCCGGACCTGCCGCACGCTGTTCCGGAACGTTTCCAGCGAACAACACGCGCGCAAAACGCTTCGGTCGAGGATGGCAATGTAATCGGCCACCCGCTCGACGTCGGCCAGTTGGTGCGAAGAAAAGAAAATCGTCCGGTCCGACCGGCGGGTGAGGTAGATCATGGATTCGACCAGCGACCGGTGCGCCACCGGGTCCAATCCCATCGCCGGATCGTCCAGGATCAGCAGCTCGGGTTCCGGCGCCAGCATCAGTCCCAGACAAAGGCCGGCCCGCTCGCCCCGGGACAGGTCTTTTACCCGCGCCGCCGGCTTGAGGCTGAAATGCCCGATGACCCCGCGAAAGATTTTTTCATTCCAGCGCGGATAAAACTGCGATTGGAACCCGCCACATTCCTGGACGCTCATCCAGCCGTAAAGCTGGTGTTCCTCGGTCAAATAACCGATGCGCGCCCGGGCTTCCGGCGGCAAGGCGCGGATGTCATGACCCAGGATGCTGCCCTCGCCGCGGGTCGGTTCGAGCAGTCCCAGCAACATGCGGATGGTGGTGGTTTTGCCGGAACCGTTCCGGCCCAGAAACGCAAGCACACAACCGCGCGGCACCTCCAGATTCAGGTCATAAACGGCCGGCCTGGCGCCAAAATATTTTGTCAGGCCGCGTGTTTGAATAACAGGTTGTTCATTCATCGTTCCGGCTCCCTCCTTTCCGGGGTTTCCATTGGCCGAGTTTTTTCTCAAAGGCCTCCCGCAGTTCCGGCGGGGTGAAATCCAAAACCATCGCCTCACCGATCACCGCGTCCAGCAGCGGCTCCAGCCGGCGCCAGCCCTCCTCGCGCGTGAACATCTTCCGTTTGCGGGTGACAAACACCCCGCGGCCGGACCGTGACTCAATCAGCCCCTCCCGCGCCAGGTCGGCGTAGGCGCGGGCGACGGTGTTGGGATTGACGACCAGCCGTTCCGCCAGCGCGCGGATGCTCGGCAACGGGTCGTCCACCGCCAGTTTCCCGGCGGCGACGGCCATGCGCACCTGATCCGTGATCTGCTTGTAGATCGGCGTGTTCGACCCGGTATTGATGCTGAGGTTCATCATCGTCACTGTACTAATACAATTAGTACACTAGGACTTGGGTGTCAAGTCTTTTTTTGCGGGCCAAAACCTCCGGGAAACCGGGTCTTTCAGTGGGCTTCGATGGAAAGCGGGTTTGTCCGCAATCCAGCCTTATCAAAATATCACTCGCCGGCGACGGTCACCACGATGGTGCGGTGGCGGGGTTTGATGTCGCACTCTAGATGGAAGATTTGTTGCCAGGTGCCCAGCACCGGTTCCCCGCCTGCCACCGGCACGGTCAGGGACGGCCCGAGCAGCGTCGCCTGCAAATGCGAATGGCCGTTGCCATCGTGCCAGGCCCGTTCGTGTCCGTAGTTGCGGCTTGGCGGGATGAGTTTGTCCAGGAGGTCGGGCAGATCTTCGAGCAGGCCGGGTTCGTATTCGATGGCGCCGAGCGCGCCGGTGCTGCCGACGTTGAACACGTGCGCCGTGCCCGTGCGCACGCCGGAGTCGTGGACAATTCGCGCCACGTCCGCCGTCAGGTCGTGCAGTTGCCGGTGTCCTTTGGTTTCCAGCAGAATTTGTTTTTGGTAGATCATGCCCTTCTCTTGCGCGCAACCGGGCTGGAAGGCAAGCGCGTTATCATAATGAGAGGACTGGATGTTGAGTGCGGTGAAAGGTCACCACTTTGAAAGCGCCGACGCGTCGGCGCACTCCCAGAATTTTCCGGCTCGCCAGGACATTTGTCCTACCAATTGGCCGACGCCCGCGTTGCGGAACAGGTTGACAGGTCGGGGCTGGACGCTAATCTACAACCTCAATCAGCCTTGCGGTGTTTGACCACAGACCTTTGCCTGCGGGAAACAGGTTGAGCAACTAAAACCACACAAGAAAGACAGGCGCATATGAACTCAAAAGAGTTGTTTGGGTTGTTTCTGCGGATCGTCGGGGTGCTGGGCATCATATTCATCGTTCGTCACGCTCTGCATTCAATACCTGCGTGCACCGTGTCGGCGTACCTGATCATCAAGTGGGTGCTCGGTGCGCTCGTCGGCCTTTATTTGGTCCGGGGAGCGCCGTTGCTGGTGAAGTTCGCTTATCCGGCGAAGCACTTGATTTGCGAACCATAGTTGACGCCGGGCGTGGCGCTGGCTGGTGGGGTTTGCGTATCCAGAAACGCCCGGCAGCCCGACGCAATAGCCGAAGTAAAGTCTGCGCCACGCTACACATTGGAGCGAGAGTTGTCTCAACTCGCAGCAGCCTTTTGCGCACATAACGATTTGTGAAGTGTTACGAGCCGGCTCGGGCTTGCGTCCGTGCTGCGGCATTGGACAAGCCGCGCTCCAGAAGTAACGCGGGATTGCCAAGCGGCGGCCAAAATTGTATTTGAAAAACATGGGCCGGACGTTTTATTTGGACTGTCCGTATTGCCAATACCGGGCGCGCGTTTCCGGCGGCGCCGACGCCGGCGTCAACTGCGTCGTGCAAACCATCGTTTGTCTTGATTGCCGCCACCTCTTCGACGTGTTCACCCGCCTCCGGCTGCGCGACGGTCAAGAGGAACTGGTTCCCGCCGACGCCAAAACCAGGTCCGGCCGCAACTTGTTGCCCACCGCTGTCGTCATTCCGCCATTCCGGCTGGTGAATAATCCGTGGAGCGTCTTTTCACCCGGACGCCGTTCTTCGGTTCCGCCGAAGCAACGACGCTGGGCCGAGGTGAAACCGGTTTGCCCCGTGGCCGGTTTTCACCGGATTAAAACCTGGAATTTTCCGGGCCGCTGCCCGCGTTGCGGAAACTATCTTGAAAAAAGCGGGTTTCCTTACCGCTTGTGGGATTGAAATGCGGCGCGGCCTCGGGTTCGCACCGACGTTCTACAGCCATTCACCATCGCGATTTCGGTAGTGGTATGATTTCATTGTAGCGGCGGTCTGTGACCGCCGAAAACGGCGCTCCTAGAGCGCCGCTACAGCAATAAAAACCTGAAGCCGTGCATCACCACAATTTCATTCGGGGAGATTTTGTTCCGAAAACGTGGTATGTTGCAGGTGTGAGCATCACGGATTCAGGTCGCGAATCGCACATTAAACCGTTGGAACCACCGGACTGCCATCACCTGTCCGCCGCCATGGGCTGGCTGGGACTGGGCGACGTTGCGGAAGCCGGAGCGGAACTCGAAAAAATCGCGCCGCAATTTCATTCTCATCCGCATGTGCTCGTCATCCGATATGACATTTGCGCCAAGGCCGGGAAATGGGATGCGGCGGCGGAAATTGCCCGCACGCTCACGCGATTGGTGCCGCACCGACCGGACCCGTGGGTTTCGCTGGCGTACGCGGTGCGGCGCAAAACCGGCGGCGGAATTCCCCAGGCCAGGGAGATCCTGGTTCAAGCCCGGCGGGCATTTCCCAGGGAACAAGTCATCGCCTACAACCTCGCCTGCTACGAATGCCAGTTGGGCGATTTGAGCGCGGCCAGGTCGTGGCTGGAAAAAGCCTGCGCGTTGGGTGGCGCCAACAAGGTCAAGCTCATGGCGCTGGAAGACCCGGATTTGAAACCGTTGTGGCCGGACCTGCGCAAGGCGCGCCCATGAAGCCATGAAGCCGGTTTCGCTTTCCATGTCCGTGTCAGCCTTCGGCCGGTGACAAATCCAGGAGTCGCGCTTGCGTGATGCGTTCCGTGATCAAGAGCCGGGCCAGGTTCACCCAGCGTTGACAGCGGTCGAGCACGATGCCGTCGGAAGTCGCAATGATTTCACCGGTGTGCGACAGGACGTGGTCGGGGCTGAACGTAAGTTCCACTTCCATTTTCCAGCCCGCCTCAGCGGCGGCTTCGAGGATGGCAGCCTTGAGACGCCCGCTGTTCGACACCGGTTTGTCGAGCCACCAACGACAGCAGCTCACGCCCCAGGCCGCAGCCGCTTCGCCCACCATGCGCAGGACGGGAAACGTTTCGGTGACCTTGCGGTAACACCGGTGGATGCCGGCGATGTCGCGGCAGCAGCCGTCGCGACGAAGCAAAACAATCCCGCCGGCCAATCCGCTTTCGAGGATCGTCAGTACGTTGTAACCGTCCAGCCAGAGTTCATGGCCTGCGAGTTGGGCGGGTTCGACGCGGAGTCGGCGGCGGCGTTGGGCATCTTCGTCCGCGCAGGCGTGGCGGGCGACGGCGTTGCGCTGGCGGCTCGTGAGGTTGTGGCGGTTGCCGACAAGTTCGACGGCGCTGCGCGAGGCGTAGCCGCGGTCGAGCAGCCAGCAGAGGTCGGCGGCGGCGGCGCGCAGGGCGGGGAGTTGCCGGTCGGCGAAGAGCCGCTCGTCCTGCGGGGCAAGCCCCCGATGTGTTTGATGGCGTGCCATGGCAAAATATTGTCACAACGCCCGGCTGCTCACTGCGTGACCGGCACGGCGTATGTGCCCGCAGCTGCTGACATAAAAATTCCGATTTGAACAATGTTTTATGATGGAGTCACACTGCATGGGCAGGGTGCAAAACCAGGGCCACGCGGATAAAGGTGTTCTTTCCTGACGTGTTCGTTCGCATATTCCTTTCCCAATTCCTGCAACAAAGGGATGAGTTTGAGATCGTCCAGTTCGGCCTGTCCGCCGGGCAGTTCCTTGATTTTGGGATCGGTTGAATCCAGCGGCTGGTCGTAGCACGCGTAGGTGAATTTCTGTTCCTGCGGGCCCAAAAGCGTTGGCATTTCCAGTGCACCGATTTCGAAATCCAAAGCCGCACCATGCACGCAATCACCCATGACGCGGCAAAGAAAGTCCTGTTCCCACGCAATACACCCGATCAAAGCCGGAGGGATATATTTGAGATGATCAAGCTTATGAATGTCCGAGGCGGCTTTGCCGGGCATTCGCGCCCGCGCCAAACCCGTGCCGACCGAAGTGACGTGAAGCGCCTCGCGTGTTGCCGGCCAGCAAATCCGGTAGCACGGCAAAGTGGCCGTGAGCACGGCAATGAGCGCGGGATTGTTGTAAGGCGTCATGCCACCGTCCGTGAACATATGCGTTTTCCCGGCCAGTTCGATTTCTTCCGGCGGGAAAAAATATGGTGCGGCGGTGCTGGCCCGCAGCAATTGCCAGAGCGGAAAGTTGAGATTGCACTCAGGATTTCGTGTTCCGTCCTTCAGCATGCGAACGTTGAATTGTGCGGCGGGATTATTCGTGACCGGCCAGGAGCCGCCCGTGGAACCGTTGCGCGTGACGATCAACAGTAACGTTTTCAGACGCTTCGTCCCCAGCAACGCCGGTGTGCCGTCGGTTTCTGTGAATCGTTCGCGGAAAAAGCTGGCGATGGCCTCCGGTTTATATATGGATTTCCACCGTTTCCACCCTTCCCTGGCAAACATTGTCGGACTGTAATCAATGTATAATTTTTCGATTTCGCGCACCGGTAATCCCCAGGAGAGGAACGCGGCGATGATCGCACCGGTGCTGGTACCGGCAATCAAATCGAATATGTCTGCCAGCACGAGATTTTTGTTTTTTTGTTCTTCTCGAAACAGTTCCTCGATGCGCGCGAGAATTTGCAGCGTGAACACGCCGCGAACGCCGCCGCCGCTCAGTGCCAGAATACGTTTCATAATGAAGCCCGGTTGCTAATGCGGTTCGCCGGCAAACTGCCGGAATGAATACCATTCGACTACTTCCTGAAGTAATGCCTCCTCGGTTTCCGTGGTGATGCGCGCCAGACTGTTCCACGTTCTCACCATTTTCAAACGCCTGGCCGCAGCTTCGAGCATCGAGGCCATTTCGCCGTAGCGCGCGGCGCGGCGCGAATAATCCTGGGTAATCAGCAACGAAAAAATCGCCGCGCTCGCGAGCGGCAACAGCAGCGACAGACATTTCGGCACGGTCAGAACCAGACCGGAAATGTTCAAAAACGAAAATGTCAGTGCCAGCAGCGAAAGCAAGGTGGCCGTGGCCGTGCTGAACACCGCGAAGGCTTTGAGCTTTTGGTGAATCAATCGTGCCTTGCCGCTGTGCCGTGAAAAATAGGCGATTTGATCTTCCACGCGCTCTTTCAAATACTGGTCGCGAACCGCTTCCAGAGACAAAGGCGGCGTTTTGTCCAGGACATGGATCAAGCGCAGATTTCGGCAAAGCCGGTCGAAACCTTCAATGGAAATTTTTGGAGAGTAATCCGCCCGCCGCAGGTGCCACAGGGCATGGAATGACCGGCAGATTTCAGCGGCAATCCGGTTTTTCATCCATTCCTGATGTTTTTTGCGATGTTGCAAAGATAAAATGAAAGCGAAACCCAGCAGAATCAGTTCAATCAGCTCCAGCGATTGACCCGTGCGGCCGTGAATTTCAAACGCCAACGCAATGGATCCAATCGCCGAAGCGATGAGTTGAAAAAGAATGATGCGCAGGACGAGGTGGCGTGATTTGGGCGCATGATCCTGCGCCGTTTTATCCAATTCCTGAAAATGTTCCTTGACCGTTTCGCGCGGATTTTCGCTCCAGCCGGTCAAAAGGGATTTCGCCGGCAACTGTTCCAATCGTTCTTCGGCAGTTTTGCCGCTGGTCGGATCAATGATGATCAAAGGCTTTCCCAATTCGCGGAGGTAAGCCACCACGTCGCCCGTGCCGCCGAAACCGGCAGCCGGTTTGCCGTCCCAGACCACGGCCATGATGTCGGCCCGGTCGGCGGTGAGAATACCCGTTTCCATGTAAGCACCCTCGGCGGATTCCTCGCCCGCGACTTCTTCCACTCGCGTCGCGTTTTCGATGAGCGGAAGAATCCGCTGCCAGTCGGCGGGACTGAAATCCTGCTGGAAACGGGCTTTGGGAAAAGGCAGCACCAGCCAGCAGGGCAATTTTCGGCGCGCAACTTCTTCGACGAACAAAGTGTCCGCGCCCCTGGCTGCCGATGAAACCGACACGAGCGGGTTGTAATTGGCGGCAAGCCGCTCCAGCACGTTGTGAATTCCGTCTGCTGCGACCTTCGGATCAGCCAGCTTCCGATGACCGCTGAATCCAACCACCGTCCATTCAGGCAGCATAAAATTTTCGCCGGGTTGTTTGAGGCCGTTGGCACTTGAATTCAACGAACCTTTGCGCGCGTATTATCCCAACCGCTTAAAGCCGTCGAGAAAAAATGGCGGGGTTGACTTATTGCCATATTATGGGCGTGTCGGTGAGTTTGTCATTTGCAACTCCTGCCATAGCTTTTCGTATTTCAACTTATTAGGACGGTTTACGGGTGATCCCTTTTTGCCCGTGAAGGCCTTTTGAAATTCGCGTCAGACCCCGTTCTTCCTTTCTCAAAAGAAAAGCCCCGCAGTTTAAAACCAGCGGAGCTTTTTTGAATCAGCGGTATGGAATCTGCCCCCGCCATGATGCAAAGAGGAATGGTTAAAGACAGATGCTGGCAGCGTCCTGGAAGGAAATTTTGCTACGGTAGTTTCAGCAGTTCCGTCAGCCTCCTCATAAATCCTTCAAAGTCGCTATTGGAATAAGGGAGGCCGTGATAATTCCTGAGTTCAGCAATTTGCGGAAGCGGGGGGATGCCTTCCCTGGCGTCGAAGTTGAAACCGCTTTTGAGAACCGGGATGATTCTCTTTCCGTGTGAGAGAGCGTGGGTGATCTCCCTGAGCACCCAATCGTCTTTATTCACGCAGCGGGCGAGAGAATTGGGCGACAGGATCGGGATGAAAAAGGTGGCGGCCTCGATTTCACGAAGGAGTTGTTCGTCGAACTTGCCCGCATGCAGACTCCGCACGTCCACGAAAGTTTTATGTCCTCGATCAGACAGGCTCCGAGCGATGAGCAGCGCCGCGGCTCCATCCTCGTCGGTGCGATAACTGAGAAAGGCAATGTACGGATCAGGCTTCGGGTGGCGCGCCACCAGGACGAGGGCCAGGGCAGTTTGACCGAATGTCGGACCGATCCACGACCACCACCAGTGAACATGCCATTGAACGTACAAGGAAACTGCACACAACAGCGCGGCCTGAAAAAGCGCGGCGAGAATCAGGACAGTCTTCGGCTTTCGCGAAAGCGAATACAACACACCGGTGCAGATGATTGCCCAAAGTGTCGCTCCGAGCCATTGCCACTGCCACGGAACCGGCCGCAGCCAGTCATCGCGAAGCAGATTCAACAAAGCTGTCGCGTGGATTGTCATTCCCGGCATGGGACCTGCCCCAAAACGGGAAAATGGAGTGGCAAAAGTATCTTTGCGGAGGCCGACTTTGTCGGAGGGAAAATTCTGTCCGACAAAAACGATCTTCTTTGCAAAAAACCCGGGCGGAATGTTGTTCGCCAAAGCATCCTGTAGCGAACAATGGGCAAAGGCTGTGCTGTCCGGGCCCCCGTAATAATTCAGCCAACGATCCCGGTTGGGGTCTTCATCTTTCAGTTTCTGCGGTTCAAGATTCGTGGCGGCCACCCACACGGCATAGGGGATGGACGTGTAATCGCCGGAGATTTCTCTCACCACGTTTCCGAGGAGTTCCGCGTGGCCCCAGCCTTTCGCCGTATCGCGAAACAGCGGGGACGGCAGCGACGGCGTCTTTGTTAATGCGACGCCTTGCTCTTGCGAATCTTCGAACCCGCAGACGAGGATGACGGCGCCTTGCTTGCGAATGGCTTGGGCCAGGGTTTGATCAATTTCCGGCACCTGATTCGACAGGTCGAAGACAACGTCGTAAAACACCAGCTTCGCTCCATCCTGCGCCAAACGATTGAGCAGCAGAGCATGATTTGTCCGGTTTAGATTGCCGTGGTCACTTCCCAAATCGCGAAGCGTTTTCTGATTGAAATAAACCAATACCGCATTTGTAATTGCCATGTCCGGCTTTGTCTGGCAGGACAAGTCATAACTCAAATCTGCCAATGGCGTCAGGCTTACCAAAAGCATGCCGACGGCAACCACCATCAGTGCCAGTCGAAAAATGCGCCGACTGCTGACCTTGTACAACCAGGTTTGAAATGTCTTCGGCATCTCAATGGATTTTCAGTGAGAGAGTATGTCTCCAATTGTGTCCAAGTCAACGCGCCTCGCCGGCGCCGACCGACATCAATCTTCTTTTATAAAACCCCTCGTTGTATTTGCCTCTGTAACAATCCGGGACAATCTGGATGATTAAGTTGTTGCGTTGTACGAAAGGCTTTGATAAAGAATTCTCACTTCCTTTGCCATGAGCGCACCGGACAGCCCACTCAGTGAACGCGCCGCGTTCGTAAGAGCAGAGCCATCATGTCTGAGTGCCAAACGAACCATCATTCTTATCGGATTAATCCTCTTTCGGTTTATGTCGTTGCCTCTGTCCGCAGCCGATGGGCAGCCTGACGCCGTACTCACCAACAAAACAGGAACCGTTCAATATAAACCGAGAGATCAACAAGGCTTCTTTTTTGCCCCCGATCAACTTCCGCTTTTCGCGCGGGATTCGATTCGCACGCTGGAAAACAGCACGGCCGTGGTGTGGGTTAGAAACAACCAATGTTCCATCAAATTGCGCGAATTGAGCACGCTGGAAATCCTCCAGCAGAAAAACAACTCAAGTCCCTTATTGAATCTGTTGCACGGCGCTTTGTATTTTTTCAGCCGGGACTCATCCCATGAGGTGCAGATCAGTACCCCTCACGCCACCGGGGCGCCCCGCGGAACAGAATTCGTCCTGACGGTGGACGCGGACAGCACCGTTCTGGCGGTCTTCGACGGGACCGCGACTTTGACGAATGAGTCGGGCCGGGTGGACTTGCAGAGTGGCGAAATGGGCATAGCCAAGGCCGGGCAACCTCCCACCAAGACACGGCTGGAAGCGAAGAACCTCGTCCAGTGGTGGCTCTTTTATCCTGGGGTCCTGGATGTCGATGAACTGGATTTAAGCGCAGTTGAAAGAGATGCACTGGGATCTTCCCTCAAGGCTTATCGCACCGGTGATTTGCGCGCGGCGTTATCCAGTTATCCTGGTTATCCGTCACCCGCTGAACCGGGAACGGATCCCGGACGAATTTACCTGGCCGCGTTGTTTTTGTCGGCCGGCGAGGTGGACAAAGCTCAAGCCTTGTTGAATAAAGTGGCGACAAATTCCTCGCTGTCAGCGTCCCTGCGCTGGGTGATTGCCGCAGTGCAAGGGAACGTTGATAAACCTCCTCAGGTTCACACCTCGGCCAGCGAATGGCTTGGCTTGTCTTATTACTACCAGGCACGCCATGAATTGGGAAAGGCCTTGGACGCCGCGAATCATTCAGTGATGATTTCCACCAACTTCGCCTTCGGCTGGGAGCGGGTGGCTGAGTTGGAATTCAGCTTCGGACGAATCGAAAATGCAAAAGTGGCGCTGGACAAGAGCCTGCAACTGGCTCCACGCAATGCACAGGCGCACGCCTTGAAAGGTTTTTTGCTTAGCGCGGACAATCACATCAAAGCAGCCCGGGCGGAATTTGAGGAAGCCATTCGTCTGGATCCGAATCTTGGCAATGCCTGGCTGGGACGTGGTTTGGTAAAAATCCGGAGCGGAGATGCGTCAGGTGGGCGGATGGATTTGCAGATGGCGGCGATCTTGGAGCCTGACCGGTCAT
>Ga0181538_10001083_pt1 | contig 31403 bp, 23 predicted proteins | sample PEATcosm2014_Bin_40_FD_119773 | JGI IMG/M metagenome (GOLD analysis project Ga0181538, IMG submission 119773) | Peatland microbial communities from MTU Mesocosm Facility, Houghton, MI, USA - PEATcosm2014_Bin23_30_metaG | ecosystem: Environmental > Terrestrial > Soil > Wetlands > Peat | place... | reverse complement strand
GCGGGTACTGCCCCGCTCAGTTACCAGTGGCAGAAAAATGGAACTGCGATCAGCGGTGCGAATTCCTGGACGTACACCACTCCGCCCACGACAACTTCCGACAATCGAGCACTGTTCACGGTAGTTGTTTCCAATAGCGCAGGCAGCGCGACCAGCAACACTGCCACTCTCAACGTCTCTGGGGCGACCGTGGGAGCTCCTTCGGTCACGAGACAGCCAGTAAGCGCGGATGTTTCGGTCGGGCAAACGGCAACTTTCTCGGTGACAGCAGCGGGTACTGCCCCGCTCAGTTATCAGTGGCAGAAGAACGGAACTGTGATCAGCGGCGCGAATTCCTGGACGTACACGACTCCGCCAACGACAACTTCCGACAATCGAGCGCTCTTCACGGTTGTCGTTTCCAATAGCGCGGGCAGCGTGACCAGCAATACTGCCACTCTTAACGTCGTCGTTGCGGCCGGTGTAGTAATACAAGTGAGCCCAAGCAGCGCAACCGTCACAACAGGATCCATTCAACAATTTTCTGCAACGGTAACCGGCACCTCGAACACTGCTGTGACTTGGAATATAGGTGGCGCGGGTTGCAGCGGCGCGGCGTGTGGTACTATTTCGACGGGCGGTCTCTACACTTCACCAGCGAGTGTGCCGTCGCCTGCGACCCTCACCGTAACAGTGACCAGCGTGGCGGACTCAACCAAATCAGCTTCGGCAAGTATCAGCGTTATCGCAGCGGCTACTGTTCTGCTTAGCATCAGCCCGACAAGCGCCTCAGTTCCTACCGCGGGCGTGAACTCGTTCGCGGCGACCGTGACAGGAACAACGAATACGGCGGTTGCGTGGAGTCTGACTGGTGCGGGTTGCAGCGGATCAACTTGTGGAACACTTTCAACCAGTTCGTCATCGGCTGTCTACAATGCGCCGAACACGGCGCCTACACCTGCCACGGTGAGTGTGGTGGCAACCAGTATCGCTAATCCGAGCATATCGGCGACAGCGAACGTAACCGTTATGGCCGGTGTTGTCGTCGCTGTGACACCGACTAGCACATCAGTTGAGACGGGGACAACCCAACAATTAAGCGCCACTGTTGCGGGGACCTCCAATACGGCTGTGACTTGGACCGTGCAGGGAGCAGGCTGCAGTGCCGCCGCCTGCGGAGCAATCAACAGTTCGGGACTTTACACCGCTCCTCCGGCGGTCCCCTCACCGGCCACTGTCACCGTCACAGCCACCAGTTCAGCGAATACATCCATAACATCTTCATCATCAATCACTATCATCTCCGCACCGACAACAAGCGCGAATGGTGGACTTAACATTCCTTCGGGCCACCCAAGGCTGTTCTGGAATCCCTCGCGCATCGCGACCGCGCAGGCTTGGGTCGCCAGCACCGGATATGCAGGACTCACAACCAGCCCTCGACCGCTCGACGATTACGACGTGGCGTTCACCTGTTTCGTGATGAACGTGAGCGCGGCGTGCACCCAGGCCATCAACGATGCTGTATCCTTCACTCCCGCGTCCCCCAACGGCGCAGGAGTGGGAGACGACAGCATGCGGGCTCTTGGGGAGCAGCGGATTTTGATTCGTGATTGGCTCTATCCGGGATGCGGGAAGGCGACATGCCTTACTTCTGCGCAGGTAACGACGTTGGACAGCAACTGGAGCACTTGGCAGGCGAACCAGGACAATCCCGCGCAGACTTGGGGCAACGTTGGAATGCCCGCGAATAATTACTTCGCGGGACAGTTCCGCAACGATTTCGACTTCGGCGTGGCGACAAACGGCGAGAGCACGGGTGCCGCGGCGAATCTCAGCTACGCGCTGACGGCTCGGTGGCCGGACCTGCTCAACTTCGTCTCGCCCACGGGGACGGGTAAGAATGGCACGCTTGGCTACGGGCTTCATAGCCAAGAGGGCGGCGGCGAATACGGACGATACTCCCTGAATTACTACGCTTTTGCGATGGCGTCCGCTGCGGTCATGGGACGCGACCTGTGGAACGAGACCACGGCGTTTCAGTCTGGCGTTTTGCAAACGATTTATAACACCACGCTCACACCCACCACGAGCCGGGGTATGTGGGATCTCTTCACCTGGGCGGATGACGAAAACTGGGTGAATGCGAACAGTTGCGGATACGTCAGCCACAACCCAACGGGTAACACGAACACCAGTGGAGGCTGCGGCGCCGAGTCTCAGTATTATGGCGATTTCATGCAGGCGGCAGCCACGGAGTATGGTGCGACGAACGTCGGGCAATACGCGCGGCAATGGCTCTCGACGGTGAAGCCGGCTGTTGGGCCTCTCTACCGCTCCGTCGATACGGGTGGCTCCGTGCTCGCGTTTTCGAACCTTCCCCTCGACTACTATTCTTCCGGCGCGCAGTACATGTACGCGCACGACGCGTGGGCCACGACTGGGACGGTGATGCTGTGGCAGATGGGATTGAATCAAGGCGCCAATCCCTCGTTGACCAGCGCGTTGGGCACGGGACACTACCATCAAGACGCCGGGACGTTCCAAGTGTCGCGCAAGGGAGTGAATATCATCCGCGAAACGCCTGCTTACGGGGAAACGGTTGCAGGATATGGCGGCGCGGGGACAGTAGACGCTGCGACGGGGTTCGCACATAACATTCCTCTTATTGGGGGGCAGGCTTCCATCAACTTATTCGGCGCGTGTGCGGATGGGCCTGGAGTTGTAAAACGCCTCGAAACGCAACCGGGTTACGCATTCGCCGTCACCGACCTCACGCTCACCTATCAGAACAATGTTTGTGATTCAGGGTACCCCGGGCGGGAGAATCCCTATGCAGTAGCTGTGGTGCGCGAATACTACTACTTCCGTGGAATCAATGTGCTCGTGATCCTAGACCGACTACAAACAGACACGGCAGCGCGCAGCACAACGTTCGTGAGCCACTGCGAGACGACCCCGAAAGCGGCGGGAGCGACTGTGGCCTGCATTGATGGCGCCCAGGAAGCGCTCTACACGGCACTCGCGCCCAGCGCACCCACGATCAACATCGTTGCCGAAAAAGCGAACTCCGCCACCGCCGCGAACTGGCAGTACCGCATCGAGGCGAACAATGCGAATCCGGGGAACGTGGTGAGCTATAACATTTATAGCATCCAGCTTGGAGATGCCGCTGGGTTCACCGCGCTCACGCCGAGTATCACCGATTCCGCGCCGGGGACACCGACGAGCGGCACGTTCACGATCACGATTGACGCAAACGACAGTCTCGTAGTGAATAAGGGAATAGCGTCGTCCGGGGGAACGATAAAGACCGCGGGAACCACGACCACACTGTCCACCATCGTCCACGCGATGACAATAACGAGCAGCGGGCCGGTCTGGCAATAGATCTCCTCAGCGGTCAGTATTCGTAATCAGTTCAGCCGTCTAATCCTGAGCGAGACAGTCTTACGCTTACGGGCTGTGCGGCAAAGTCACTTGGCCGCACAGCTTTCCTGGACACGTCCAAGAGCATTTTTGCTGGAGTTGATGCGCTCGGCCGCCATTGTTTCCTGGAGGCCGGAAGCGATGCCAACGCGCGGACGCCAGCCAATTTCATCTTCTGCGCGGCTGCAATCAAATTGCATGCGCGCCAGTGCCGAGCGGACCCGGTAAATGGAAAGTGGGGCTGGGCGTTTTAGAATTTTGGAGAGAATTTCCAGGCCGAACGCCAGACCGTATAAGATGGCCACGGGCAGGTGGATCACTCTCGATTTATCGTCGTTCTTCAAGATGGAGTCGCGCACAAGTTGATTCTGCGTGATGTGGGCTGGATCCACGATGTGGAACACACTGCCGTCAAATTTGCTGCTTTTGGCTGCCAGCATGATGGCGCTAACCACGTCTTCGACATACACCAAGGGCAACTCGCGAGTGCCATCGCCAAGGATGACAAAAACGTTTCCAACTCGGCGAGCAACTTCCGGGGTGACTAGCGTCATCCCCGGGCCGAAGACCCTTCCTGGCCGCAGCAGTACCGCCCGGAGATGCCTGTCTCGCACCGCATCGCGCACTATTTTTTCGGCTTCGGTTTTGGCCTGGGTGTAGGCTCCCCGTTTTGTTGGAAACGGCTCAATCGGCCAATCCTCTGTAATGATAGCGCCGCGGCTCGAGGCCACCGAGTGTAAACAACTCAGGGAACTTATATACACCAGGCGCTGTACATCGTGACGAAGCGCACTTTCCACAATATTTCTCGTGCCGCAGACTGTACCGCGTTCGTGGTCATGGGCATTACCGTTCATCGTCGCGCCCACGTGGTAAACAATCTCCGTACCAGCCACGGCGCGGTCCACAGCCAGGGGATCGCCCAAATCGCCTTGGAAAACCTCGATATTAGGATCGTTCATGAACTCCGCGGGTGGCTGCCTTCGAACGAATATGCGGATGCGGTCCCCTTTTTGCAGTAACTGCCGCACCAGATGCCTCCCAATCAAGCCAGTTGCCCCAGTCACGAGAACCTTGTAACTTCCCTTGATTTGAAATTGCGCCTGAGATTCAACTTTTGCGGCATCGGCTTCCTGAGCCACTTGGTTCGTCCAATAAACAGCGGAGTGCGCCTGGGCGATTGGTACCGGCATTGCGGCACCCGACTCCAAGGATTGATAAAACGCCGCCACCAGTGAATGCAGGCCATCGTACTGGAGAATCCGCTTGCTTGCGAAGCGAGCCACGTTTGCCGGAACCTGCGCACAAATGCTCAAGCCTTGGCTGATTGCCTGCAGCGCGCGGGCGGGCGCTTTCGGGAGCGGGAGTTGTGGGCTATGAGTCACCCACATCGCAAATAGATTGGCATGCAGCACGCCTTTCGTGCCTTGAACGACGAACCAGTTTTGCAGTGGCCGTACATTCCAAGACAAGTGAATATTCGCCGTGCCACGTTGACATTGCGCTGCCACGCGCCACTCGTCAAACAGAAGATTGGTGTCGCTTCCATAGGAGCCACGATAGGTTTTTACGTCTTCAATTGCGCCCAAGAAAGACTCGGCCAGATATAACGCGTGTATGCCGAGGTCCAGGAATGGATAACCGCCATCCTGATAGTGGACCGGCAACGGCCCACCGCGGTATGGCGGGTATTCGGAACTGCGGAAGTAGTCGAAGCTGAGAGGAACTCCGATGGCACCGGAAGCGACGAGGCGCAGCGCTTTCGATACAAAACGGTCATACAGAAGAGAATGATTGACGCAGACGGATCTTTGCGCGGCAGCGGCGGCGGCAGCGATTGAGTCGACCTCATCTGCATTCATTGCCAGCGGTTTTTCTACTAAGACGTGGCAGTTGTTCTTGAGCGCTGCAATCGCAAGCCGTGCGTGAGTGTCCGGAGGAGTCAGAATATGAACTACATCAACTCCGTCGTTGATCATTGCTTCCATTGTCGTAAAAACTTTAGGAACACCGAACCGGCCCGCCAAGCTTTCAGCTCGGGAAATCACTGAATCCGTGACTCCAACAAGCCGCGCATTCGGGGCTCGTTGGACAGCACTTGCGTGAAATTCACTGATGTAGCCAGCTCCAACCAACCCGACCCGGAGTTTTGCATGGAGAGTCATTGAAGTATCCTTTTAAAACTAATGGGTCCCGGCATCGATCTGTTTCATATGGGCAAAGGATCTTGCCGAGCATGCGCCTGCGGCCAACTGAACTATAAAGCGTGCATTCGCAGCCCAGGTGTGGCGATCGAGGACCCTTTGTCTCGCGCGAGCACCAACAAGCACTCGGAGCCCTGGATCTTCGACAAAACGCAGAAGCGCGCTTTGAAGGCCAGCGTAATCGCCATGGGGAAAGAGTATCCCTGTCACGTTGTCGTCAATCACATCGCGCATAGGTCCGAGATCCGGGGCCACGCAAGGCTTGCCCATGGCCATAAACTCGAACAGGGCAATCGGGGACCCGAACTCATTGGAATCGGGGAGTACGCAGATATCCATCGCATCTATATACGCTGGCACGTCATCGCGGTGCACCGGCCCAGTAAAAATGACAGCGTTGTCCATTCCCGATCCGCGTGCGGTCTGTTTCAGGTTTTCCATCTCGGGCCCGTCCCCCACTAGCAAGACCTTTATTCCCCGATGCCGGTCGCGAATGCTCTTCATGATCTCGATCAGTACATCCAGACGATCCCAACGATAAAACAACCCGACATGACCGATGACAATGGAACCCTCCAAATCCAGGCGTGCGCGAAGCGACTTCTTGGGACTTCGGCTCCGGAATCTGTCGGGATCAATGGCATTCGGCAGAACGTGTACGCGTTCGCCATTGGCTCCACGGTGCCGCACATTGCCGGCGAGGACGCTGGAAACGCACAAAATGTGGTCAGCTCGCGAGAATACCCAGGTGTCAATTCTTCGCGCGAGGCGTTCCATGATCAGGCCACGGGCGCGATTGAATCCTGCAAGCTCATTCACTTCGAGCACCACGGGCCGTCCCAACGCTTTTGCTAGAAGCACTCCCATGAATAGGAAGTAAGCGTGTCTTTCATAAAGTACGGCGTCGGGTTGCCTCCACAAGATGGGCAACAATCGAAATGGCAGAAACAGGTTGTAGAGAAGCTCGAATACCTCAAATACGAACTGTGGACATTTGCAGCTTACGTATTTCCAAATGCGTTGCAGGCCTGCGGCACGATCGTCACTGCGCAAGAAAGGCATCATTCCTGCAGTCTTAAGAGGGTCAACGCCAGGCGGCGATAAGACCGTTACTTCGTGTCCGTCGGCTTTCAATGCCTCTACGACGCTAAGAATATGCATGGCTTGAGAGCTGCGACCCATGGTGCGATGGTGGTATACGAAGCGCAATTGGCAAGACCTCGGAACGTGAGAGAATTTCGGGCTTACAACGGTGAGCCCAAGAAAAGCGTTCGGCAGTTATCTGCGACCTAGCGGACGTACTGTGCTTCTTATGACAAGCTGAGGGGACGTGGTGTTCCAGGAAGAGTCGAGTGCCGAGTGAAGGAAACACTACCCTTGTACAGGTTCATGTACTCATCCAGCATACGTTCCGGCCTGAAATATTTTTTGTAACAATCGCTGGCCAATTGTCCCATTCCAGAAAGTTCCTGCTCTTTCGCGATTGCCCCGCACAAAGCCGCGGCCATCGCTGCGGGATCGGACGATGGCACGAGCGTGACCGCTCCCGACAAACGCGCGATTTCGCTCAGACCTCCCACATCGGTAACCACTGCTGGCAACCCCGCTGACATTGCTTCCAGAAGCGAAACAGGCAGGCCTTCGGTTACCGAAGAAATCACAAACAGATCTGCAGCGAGCATAAATGGCGATACATCCGCCTGTTCGCCAAAGAAAGTGACGCACTGATTCAGCCCGAGTTCCTCGCTGAGTTTCCGCAGACTGGTCCCAAGCGGCCCATCGCCAACCATCCAAAGTTGCACTTTGGGATGACGCCGGCGTGTGAGCGCGACCGCATGCAACAAGGTAGCGTGGTCTTTTGGAGGGGCCAAACGGCCGACATGAAGCAGAGTAAAGCCGCGCTTGGGCCAGGGGACGGCGCGAATATCGGCGGGCGCAGCACCGTTATAGATGTGAATGATCTTGTCGCGGGCCGCGAAGGGGGCGGCCTGCAAGTTTATCCGCGTGCCCTCGCAGACTCCAACGATCCAATCGCACCAGCGCGAAGCCAGCGCAAACTTCAATTCACGACGTATTTGGTAGGGAGGTCTGACCAAACCGTGTCTTGTGACTAAGACGGACCGTACTCCGGCGAGACGCGCTGGAATGGCGGCCATGATGGCCGCTGTAGCATTATGGCAATGCACTACGTCTGGGATGGAGCGTGTAAATGCTCTGTACAGGCTGCGCATCAGACCAAAAAACGAACCATGGTGGTGCAAGACGACCTCAAAGCCTTCAGCTCGCAGTTCTTCGCCAAGCACGCCAACCAGAAAGAGGCAATGAACTGAGGGAGTATGGCCCCTGGCACGCTGCAGTCGACACAGGGTCGCCGTCAACTTCTCGGCGCCACCCATTTCCATACTGTCGACCACATGCGCGATACGCAATGGAGTGATTCGCGCAACTGGCGCGTTTTCCATCGGGGAGGAACTCACTATTTCCATCATGCCATTCACTGGGGTGACACCATTTTGAGAGAACGAAGAAGGCTTGCATTCATCTTGAGACTTCTGCAACCGGCGATTGTGGAATCAGAAAATCCACCAAATGTCTGAACGATAGACCCACCGGCTTGGGCAGCAATGCGGAAAACACCAGCAGACGTCGGCGATCATCCTTCTGCAGCACCATAAACATCCGGCTTGTGATCAGGAAAACAATCGCACCTGCAGGTACGGCAACGCTCAACTTCATGACAGCACCTAGCGGCATCGCCACAATGGCGAGCACGACGGTTGCCATGGCAAGAGTTGCGGCGGCAAGCCTTAGCAACGCAGGCATGTTGATGCGGACTGGATAGCGAACGAGCACGCGCGCCCAGATAGTTGCTGCGGCCACCGTCTGGGCAATGCCATTTGCCCAGGCCGCTCCAAGTGCGCCATGACCCGGAATCAAAGTGAGATCGAGCAGCACATTGATCAGCGCTGCCAGAGAACCCCACTTCAGGATGAACCCCAGGTCTTCCGCGGAATACAACAAGGTCTGTGCGGGTGTAACCACAGCCCTGGGAATACTGAGAAGTGCCATGACCATAAAGACCGGTATCGCAGGCAGGTATTGAGGCCCATACATTACTCGTACTAAGGGAGCGCCGATGCAAACGACTCCGATCAATATAGGAAGGGCCCCCAAAAGGACATACGTGGAGGCCTGCGAGGTCATCTTAAACAGACGATCCTTGTCACGTCCGTATTCGGCCATCTGTGTGGCTGAGAGTGCGTTGGCGAATGTCTGCGGAATTTTCATGAGGCGGTCTGCGACGCTGAAACAAACCGAGAAGAAAGCCAGTTGACGAATGTCGGGCTGCAGCACTTTCAAAAAAACGATATCGGAGCGGTCCCAAATCACGATTTGCAGAATCATTAGCCCGGTGCTCAAACCGGAGAATGTAAACATGCGCTTGCGCATTTCCACCGGCAATGCAACCCGGGGCACGTTTCTCATTGACTTAAGGACCGGAACGATCTTTACGACAAGCTCCGAAGAACGAAAGAGCAAAACGGCAGCGGCAATGCCGACCAGATTCCATCCGAAGAGGAGACTAGCGGCAACGGCGAGCACATAGGTTATGGCTCCGACAAAAGCCCCCCGCGTATTGAGTGCGGCATTTTCGGCAGCGGAGTTTGCCTGCGAGGGCACGAACGTGAGCATATTAGGCACCATGCTCAAAACCAGGAGTACCGAGCAGAAACGATAGTCCGGCGCAACCATGGTGAAGACGGCAAGCATACTGATGACTGTCAGCACGGATGCAATTGCGGCCTGGGCCCGCAGGCTGTAAAAGAAAACGGCTCGCGCAAGTTCCTTTTGGCCGCCGCCGAGAAATTCGCCCATATACTTGAAAGTGGTGAGCGGGATACCGAGCGAACCGACCGAGCACGCGATGTTGGTCAGCCAAAATACCAGATTGAAGTATCCAAGCCGGGTCGGGCCAATAATCCGCGCAATCGCTACGGTCGTTAGCAAAGTGCAAACGAACGTAATCACAACTTCCAGGCCCATGAAAATAAAGTTGCGCCCTATTACCCTCGCATTGTTGCCCGCCGGTATAGGTAGAGAGTTTGTCAAAATGGTTAAACCGAAATTAGAATTAAAAAGAACTTCCAGAATTCCGAAAGGTTCTTGATACGCAGAAAAAAGAAACCCGGCATCGCGCTGAATCCATACAGGTCAAGTGGCATTGGAGAGGCCCTAATCATCTGTTAAATGGCTTGTTCGCCTACGGGAGGAGCAGCTTAGGAACATGCGCTCGTACCGCGGTCTAGGGGGAGCGAACAGTCAGTTTAATGGGTCCACGCGATCACATTCCAGATGGCCTTCTGTCCTTCCTGAATCAGTGGACACGACATCAGTGGAGATTTGTTGGTCTCGGCGACGACGAATTCAAATTGCCTCACGGTTTCCAAAACTCTTGGACATTCAATTGGGTCACGGTTGGTACGTTTTGCGACCCGGGGGTTAGCCTCCACAGTGATTACGCAGTGTGGCGCGGATGAAATCGTTTCTACGGCACCCTTCAGCACCTCAAGTTCGCCACCCTCCACGCCAATCTTGATTGCAATGTTGCCACCGCGCACACCCAGCTATCAACGGTGACCTCTTCAAGCGATCCATGGCCGGGAATCAGGAAACGAGCGTGGTCCGATGAATCATAATCTGGAACGCCCAGCCGGCCATTACGCTTGCAACAACCTACCGCTTTGATGATCACTTCCGACGAAACTGACAGTTGGGACAGATTACGTTTCACGAATTCCGCTACTTCTGATTTCGGTTCAAATGCAGTGACTCGCGCAACGCGGGGTTTTTGCGAACAGACCAGCGTCGAAAACGTGCCAATATCCGCTCCGCAGTCAACTAAGACGACATCCGCCAATGGTTCCAGTAAGCGACAAAACGAATCAATAAGTTGCCGTTCATATTCTTCAACGTCTGCAGGTCCCAGCATGTGTTGGCCCGGAAGAGCGGCACTTCAAACGCTACCTCGCCCCCAATCGATATCGAACGACAATATTGAGCAGCCCGAGTTGTTCGAAGATTTCCAGCAACCGGTCGCCACCTCGAATCCGCCACCGGGTCATCGTTTTGGCCAATCTAAAAAGAAGTGGAGCCCTAGTGACAGTTTTGCGAACAGGAACCCGATTCCTTGATTCAAAGGAAAGCGCTTCAAACGGATCAAGTCCCGGATGCGTTTGAGCAGAAACCTGAGCACAGAGCAGGGATTTCATTAGAAGGGCACGTGAGAGGGATTGGAGTTTTCGAGGAATCCGAGACCTTATGTTAAATGAGCCTGGAAATCGTGACACCCTTTCGCCCGTCTGCTAACGCCGATTTGATTACGCGTGGCAGAGCTTTTAACGCAACATCGTTAACGCCGTGGTAAAGAATGATATCGCCGCAAGAGAAGGAGGTGTGATCCAATTGCGTTTCCAACTCTCCCGCCGAAGCCCGATAATCCTTCAAGTCGACATTCCACATCACAACTTGCTGGCCTGTTGCCCAAGCTGAGACAAGACTGCGCAGCGACAATTTGCCGTGGGGCGGACGGAAAAGGTTGCATTCCTCCCCCAGGATCTGATTCAGAACCCACCGGGTCATGCTGATCTCTCGAATGGCGCCTGACCAGGAGAGCCGGTTGAAGTGCGGGTGGCTATAGGAGTGGTTACCGATATCGTGACCCTCTTCCTTCATGCGCAGCACGAGATCGGGATGCTGTTCGGCGGCTCCTCCAACCACAAAAAATGTGGCCTTTACGGCATGATCCCGAAGGATGTCTAGGATTCGAGGAGTATGGACTGGATCCGGCCCGTCATCGAAGGTTAGAGCAATCTGCGCTTGACCACGATTCCCATGCTCAAGCAATTGTCCGCGAGGGACGGCAGTATACAGCGCTCTCTTCATTAGGGCACGCCCTTTCGACGCGCGCTCGTTCGCACTTGGCGCACTATTTTCGTGCCACAAATAAGTGCGGCTATACTGTTTCGCGATTCTCTCCTCAAAGACGACACCAGGGTTTGGCTTCCGTCTCGGCTCAGCAGACACCCGCAGCAAAGCTCCTTGTAGGCCTTTCGGATCGCCAGGGCGGATGAATATTGCCGTCTGGTGGTTGCGAAGTGCTTCTGGGGCGCGCACAGCCGTCGTAATTATTGGAATATGCGAACACATCGCTTGCAACACTAAGAGCGGTACCCCATCCTGCAGCGAAACCAACACATCGCATTTCGGAAGCCAGGCACGGGTACTCAGTTCATCGGTCAGCCAATGAAAGTCCCGACCCATCTCCAGAATTGCAGCCTTCCTGACGAGTTTTTGCGCATCGGGTGGCGCAAAAACAACCAGTTTGGCAGGCCGGCCGTCTTTGCGGATATTTGAGAAGGACGCGAGTAAGTCATGGAAGCTCCCATTCGAGCCCGGACCCAGCACAGCTCCTACCACGAATTCTCGCGGGCCCGGCTGCAATTCTCCGCACGGGGTCATTCCCTGATTCGTGCCGGCCGTCGGCAGAACTGCCTTTCTCACCTTGGCCGTCTCGAATTCAGCGCGGAATGCCGCAAAGGACCGTTGCAGGCCATCAGCCGTTGGCACCAATTGCTTCCACCCGATTGAACGAAGCTTGGAGTTGTCGAAGCGATTCCCTCCCCACAGGCTTGCCGCCTTATAGGGGGTGAGGATTGCGGGCAACTGGCCTTTCGAGTAGTCATGGTATTTCGCGACTATGGCGGAAAGTACTTTCACGACGAAATAGGGCACGGCAATTGACCGGATGTTCTTGACATACTTCTTGTATGCACGCAGGTACTCACGACACGTCGGCAGGTCATCATCATGCACATTGTAGACCTGACCTGCAGCGCTCTGATGGGTGCCTGCAACCACTAAGGCTTCCGCACAGTTCTCGACGTAACTCAAGGGAAGCGGATTGCTTCCACCGAACTGCAACTGCCAATTGCCAATCGTCAACCCAACGCGATTGGAAAAATGACCACCTTCAGCGCCGTAGATAACGCCCGGACGCAGCACCACGAGTTCGAAACCATTGCGCCGCTGGCATTCCCAGAACAGTTCTTCCTGGCGAAGTTTTGAATAGGAGTAATGATCACGCCACTCGGGATGCGGTTCGAGCCTGGTTTGTTCGTCTACCAATGCCCCACGGCCGAGGCCGGCTACTCCGTATACGCTGAATGAACTCACCAGCACGATGCGCACCGGCTTGCGATCCGCAACGGCATCCAGAAGATTTCTGGAAGCAACTACGGAATCGAGAAAGAGATCCGCGGCAGTTCCCTTCTTCCCGGCAGCAAGGTGGAAGATGAGTTGCACACCATCCACTCCCCGAGCGGCGTCATCCCGGTACCGCAAGTTTCCGATGCAATACTCAAGGCGGCCCTGCGTATGTCGCGCCAACAGCGCGTCCAGTTTGGGAATATCGGCTTGGCGGCGCACATTGCAACGGATATCGGTATAGCCATGAGCAAGGAGGCGCTCGACAAGCGCCTTTCCGAGAAAACCGGCGGCTCCAGTAACAAGAACTCTCATGCCAACCCAACCGGGTAAACCTGCGTGGAGATTTCATCCATAATCTGCGACGTGCGCAAAATCTCCGCATAAGGGATCGGGACTGGAGTGTCGTGCAGAATGCTCTCGTAAAACTCTGACACCAATCGGTTCATTCCCTCAAAAAAGTGAAATCTTGATCTGGCAAAGTCGCGAGCATTGTTCGTCGCTTGCCGCAAGGACCGCCAACTGGACTTGAACGGCGGCAATAAACGACCCAGTGCGCTGGGCACAGTCTGGATTCCCTCGATGGACATGGTGCGAAACGCGAAGTCAATGTGTGCCGTGTTTTTTGTGCCGTACACGCGCATAAAGTGCCCAACCGGGCGCGCGTTCGAGCAGAAAGTAACGTACGAGGAGATGCGACTGCCCAGTATCATCACGCGAAGCTCATCGAGAACCCCATCGGCGTGGTCACCGTTCAAATGCCTCCGAGGATAAGCGCGGGCGATAATCTCCAGGGGTTCGTCGGGAAGGAACGGCGTAATTTTATTGATAGCGTGGTCGATGATGTTCTGAAACAACTTGCCCGGCAATTGATGGACCCAATGGCGATCGTCGGAGAGCAACGCGCGGGCGAATGAGCCTGTCAAGTCGTAGCCATAATAGCTTTCGATATGTATCGGCTCGCCTAGATCCCCTTCCGCAACGAATTTTTTTAGAGCCAGGGCAGGCGTTTCAAAGTTGTACCAATAGTTGATGGTCAGCTTTCGGCCGCTCTGCTGCAGGTAGTCGATCAAGCACCGTCCATCAGCCGCATTCAAGGCCAGCGGCTTTTCCAGGAAAACATGGCAACCTGCCTCGGCTGACTTCCGTGCCAGCGCTAGGTGCGTGTGCGGAGGTGTGGCAATATGAATTACGTCGAGCCTGTCATCGGATAGCATGCGGTCAAAATCCGTATACCAATGCGGAACGGAATAGCGAAATGCGAGTTGTTCAGCCAGGATAGGCTCGATGTCGCAGACAGCCACCACGTGGGCACTGTCGAGCTTTTGAATTTCCTCGATGTGGCCGTCGGCGATTTTCCCGCAACCGACAATACCAATATTCAGCATCCTTTTTCCTCGATGCCTGCGCCAGCCCCTTCGAGTGAACTGATAGGCGGTGCGACTAAGGGGTCGCGACATTCCCGGATGGCATCAATCGCAAGGTACATCTGCCACGCGGTGACGAAATGAATAGAGCACTTGCGCCGGTTTGCTTCTTCCACGAGCAAGTTGAATGCTGATTCGAGCACGTCCTCCAATAGCGCGGCAGAATTCCGTTCTTGCGCTCCATGCGTATATAACTTGATGAAGCTGTCGGATCCAATGCGCGGAGCCAAGTCCACCCACCGCCTTACGCGATAGGGTGTGGCTACATTTCCATGGCGAATTTCGCCGGTTTCGAGTCGAGGAAGCCAACGGTCTCTCCAGCGCATACCGATTGGCCCGGGAATCATCAGTAGGTCGCCCTCGGTTCCGCCGCCGGGCGTAACGGGAACACCGCCATCATACGATTTCGGCCTCTCCGGATCGTCCGTGCAGTAATAGATCGTATTCACTAAACGAGCCTGGGTTGCAGAATCGCCGGATGGCATTGTGAAATCAGCATAACACCCGAGTTCACGCAGCAATCGGATTTCATCGTTCAATCCGCACCAGCGACCATCCGGGCGCGAATTGTCAAGGGCCCAGTTACCGTGAATGAAGCCGAAAGTCAGCTTCCCATCACACTCGCGGAGCAGACCGTGGTCTCTATGTAAAACCCTGCAAAAGCGGGTTATGCGATCGATAAAATCCTGGCGGCCTTCGCCGTCATGATGAAGATGGACTTCCACGTCCGCTATTCCTGCACGCACCATTTCCGCCAGGGGCTCGATCAACGACGGATGATATTCTTCCTCTGGAAAAAAAAATGTATATTGCGGCGAATTGCCAACTGAATCTGGCTTACATCGTGCCGCTATCGTTGGCCATGAGGACCGCCACAAAGCGACGCGGGACTCCCCTGTGCTCAAGTCAGCATTCCGCCACATCGGCTCAAAATGGTCTGCGATCGTCACCCAGATACATCCGAGCGGAGGCGTGGGGCGTTGGGCAATCTGCCGCAGTCGCTTCTTGACATAATCCGGGCCCCAAATTTGCGAATTGTGAATGAGTTGCATAGTAATGTGGTTGTTATGAGGCGTATCGGCTCACTGGCTCAGTACAGTAGTAGCCTTAGCTAGCGACTCACGTTTCTCTCGTTGTCGTTGCAGTGCCAACTCGCAGATGCCGAGCATTTCGTCGGCGGCCTTGTCCCAGCTCCGGTGGAATTGCTCCGAGATTAAGCGTTCATTCCAATTCTGCTTCAACGCCGATTCAATGGCGCTGGCAAGGGCGTGCGAATCCCGGGGAGCAACTAGAATGCCGGACTCTTCATTGACCAGTTCAGGGATTCCGCCGACATTTGTTGCAATCACCGGGCGCCCACAGCTGAGGGCTTCGATGACGACGTTCGGATATCCCTCATTGTAACTGGGGAGGACGAGCACGTTGGCGGCCGCGAGCCACTCGGCGATCTTCTCCGAAGTGCAGGCACCACCAAAGATGATTCGGCTATCGAGTGCAAGATGCTTGGCTTTGCTTCGCAAATGTGCGCCGCCTGGGCCATCTCCAACGTACGCCAAGCTCAGATTTGGACGGCGGCTGGCGAGCGAAGCAACGGCTTCGAGCAATTCCATAATGCCCTTCGCGGGGTCCAAACGTCCTACGAACAACGCGAGTTCGGCTCTATCGTCTACTCCGAGCTGCGCGCGCGCCGCTCTCCGGTCGGCCAAGTGAAACACGCGGGGATCGCAGCCGTTACGCACCGTCCTGACTTTGCTGGCGCTGATGCCCATGCGAAGAGCGTTCTGGCGGAGTTGTTCGCTTTTGGTTACAACAAATGCTGCCCGTTTCATGGCAAGTCGCGTCAACCATCTGGATATCGGGTCGGGAGGACAATTCAAATCGGAGCCGATGGAGCAGACTATGGCCGGAATGCCGAGCTTGCGTGCTACTGCCACTGTTGCGAATCCTTCAGGATAAAGCCAGAAATTGAAAGCCACATCTGGGCGGCTTTCGCGAAAATGGGCTTCAAGGTAGCTTGCGCATACTAAGCCGTTTATTCCCCTTGTCAGCCCTGGTAAGGCAGGGTACTCGAAGTATCGTGTAGCCAGGCCGGGCGGGGAATAGGACAAGTCGGGGTGGCGGTAGTCGAAACTCGGCTGGAACCATTTAGGGTAACGCGGGAAGGGACAAATTACGTTTACATCCGCGCGTTTTGAGAGCGCCAGAAGGATCTGGTATTCCGAATGGCCCCGGTACGGTTGCGCAGGAATAGGAAAAATCGGCGTAACTACAGTCACTCTCATCTCTGGTCCCGCATTTGATCGCTTAGGTTCATGTTGCCCATGGTTGCGTGTAGTTCCGTGCCCTGTTGACCATTCGCTTCAAAAGAGGCCGGTGTCCCAGAAGTCCAGATCTTCCAGAGCGGCCCCCGTGTGAACATGAACTTGTAAAAGCCAACAACTACCGCAGCATTCAACATGCAGAAGGCGCTCGCCGGGGCGGCTATTCGCATCAGGGTCGGACTCCCCAGACTGGAGCCGAGAGCCGCGAGCCCGTAAAAGAAAACCTGCGCCGAGAACACTCCCGCATAAAGCAGACCATGCTTTACCAATAAGGCGCTGGAGATCAGCAGTATTCCCAGCAGAAGAGGCACTATCAAACGCAACAACTTGTGCGAAATCAACTCGAAACGCAGACGATTCTGGCGTGTGAGCAACCAGGGCGCCAGTTGCAGCAGTTGAAAGTTGCCTGCCAGGGTTCGGACCTTGCGATGGAATTCGCCTCCCAAACTCTTCGGCCAGATGTCATAAACACGAGCGCGTAAGTCCAGAACTGATCGATAGCCCTGGCGAATGACGCTAAGCGGCTGTAGCATATCGTCCAGAATAGTGCCCTCTGGTAATGCTCTTGCTAGTCTGCGACGGATCGCGTAAAAGCCGCCATACACGCCGATCGGCGAATCAACTTTGGCCTCGCAATCGCGAATCCACTGCTCGTACCTCCAGTAGAGGCCGCCAACGGCTTTGGCGCCGGCGTCGTGACCGTCGTCACGCAGGACTAACTCCCCGGCAACACATCCAACATGAGGATCGGCAAAATTACTGAGCAATAAATGCAGGGCGTTCTTCTCGATCCAGGGCCGAATGTCAAGGAACAGCAAGATTTCGCCGGTGGCGCTCTCCATTCCCAGGTTCAGAGCCGCCGCTTTGCCGGATTGCGCGGCGCAATGTATGCACCGGACATGCGGGTCTTGGAAGCCGTCGAGAAGTTCGTCCGTTCCATCCGTTGACCCGTCGGATACAATCTTGATCTCCATTCGATCGAGGGGATAGTCCAGTGACAGCAGGTGCTCGACTTTCTGTCGCAACAGCGCCACACCATTGTGAACCGCAAGGATGATGCTGACGGTGGGAAACACGGACCCATGGTGCGATGGCCGCGGATACGCACGGCTTCGCATGTAGATCCACAGTGGATATCCGGCGTAAGTGTAAATCATAAGCAATGCGGCGAACCAAAAGGCAAACGTATAGATGTGGGGACCATTCATCTCATCCTCCTTGTTCTGGCAATGCGCTAAACTGTCAGGATGGCGCTCGATGCGGGATAAGACTGCTTGACCTTGAATGTCAGCGTACTTAGTGGAAAGAATTTCCGTCGAATCGGGATTTGTTCGGCCGCCGCAGGCAGGTTATCGGCCGGCGACTCTCAGTGGCGAAGGCGAACTAGGCCGTATATCAGAATGATTAGTATTACCTCGATGATTACCGTAGAGATAATCCAATGAAGGCGAGTTCGCGAAGTGGTAGTATTTCCTTCGAGCGCGATCGTTGCAGTGGCCAATCCCAGAACCAAGTACATCGTGGTGGTATAACTCCGCGATAAGAACCATGCCGCTGTCATAAACGAGACTAATGCGAGGCGCATCACCACAACCCAGTGTTTTGGCACACTCAGGGAGTGAGTGAGTTCATTTTCAGTTGCGACCTCGGTAGCACTAGCGGCAATCATCATGGGAACCGCTTCCCCGGCATCCGAATATTGCAACGCGTTGATTCCTTCCGAAGGTGCGGGATCAGGTGCAAGCGCGCGGGCACTGTTGATACAACCCGCTTCAAAAAGGCTGAGTAGCCCGAAAAATCTGCTCTCCTGCCGCATCTTTCGCGCGTCTCTTTTCTCTCCTAAAGAAATAATGCGGTTCAGACTTGTCGTCGTGGTTACAAGCAACGCCAGCCACAGCGTGCTTCCCACTATCCCAAGCTCGGCAAGACACAGGACGAAAGAATTGTGCGCGGTAATCTCATGCAAATCGGTGAAACTATTGAATCCGATTCCGAACAAGGGAGCGCTTTTGAACATTTCCAGCCCATTTGCCCACGCTTCCAGCCTGTCGGACCCGTCCGCCGCGGAAATCCCCCGGCCTCCCGTGAAGTCAAGAGCTAGCATGCCAAAAATGAATGCGGTGGCCAGGGCGATGGACGTGGTTGTTCCCAATTTCTTGCGGGCCGCCATCAGCGCGACAGCACCCAGCGCGATTAACCCACCTCGGGAATGTGTCAGATAGGTGGTCCACAAAAGCAATGCTGCAGGCAGAAGCACGACGAAGAAGTTGACGACAAGGCGTCCTCGCTGCCATGCGATAAATACCAGTGGAAGAGCAATTAATAGAATTTGAGCAAGATCATTCGGATCGCTCAAGAAACCTGCCCCGCGTATCCGCGTCAATTGGCCGATTACTTCGTCCTGCGCGGAGAAAACATTGCTCTGTAAGATAAACATTTCGCCGTGAAAGCCGGCGTAGTAGCCGCAGAGCGCTTCAACGGTAACAACCAGACAAGATGCGACCGAGGCCAGCGCCACGATCTTTAGCTTTCGAATGGTCGTCACGTTTACGACGATGAAAAAGAATACCGCCGCGCTGGGCAGGAAGATCCGCCAACCCTCGAGAACTCCACCGAGCCATCCGTGGGCCAGTTGCGACAACGCAATTGCGGCAATTAGCCCGAGCATCAGAAAAATCTGTACCGACGATTTCCAATATTTGTAGTCTGCCAAATTTGGCAAAGAAGCCACAAAAGTAATCCCAGCGAGGTACATCATTGCGTGATAGCTGGCCCATTCTTTCCCGAACTGCTCCGGCGAAATGATCGTTACGACGACATAAATTATGGTAAGTGCGAATCCCATGATCGTTTGGCAAGTTCACCCGGCCGATTGAGCCATGCCCAATCGGCCGCAAAATTTACAGGGACTCTCCTGGGGCGGACGAGAACGATTCTCGCCGGGATAGGAGAGCAGCAGTTACTTAGCGCCGCGTCCGAGGAGCACAATCTTGATCGTGTTCAAGATGATCAGTAGATCCAGCCCCACCGAAGTGTTCTTGATGTAATAGAGGTCGTAACGGAGTTTTTCCTTGGCATCCTCGACCGAGTTTCCGTACTTGTACAGGATCTGCGCCCACCCTGTAATTCCGGGACGAATAGAATGCCGCAAACGGTAGTAAGGAATCTGCTGATTGAGCGCTGCGACAAACTCTGGCCTCTCTGGACGCGGACCGACAAGGCTCATGTCGCCTCGCAATACGTTCAGTAACTGAGGAAGCTCATCCATGCGCGTCCTGCGGAGGAATCTGCCAACCCGCGTGATTCGCGGATCGTCATCCTTGGCCCAGGTCGGCCCCGAATCCGCCTCGGCGTCAGAGCACATCGTGCGAAATTTGTAGCAGCGAAAGATCACGCCGTCGCGTCCGACGCGACGCTGACGGTATAAAACCCGCCCTGGCGAACTAAGCTTGATAGCAAGAACAACGAAGGGAATCAGCGGCAGGGTAAGCAGGAGTCCGATAATCGAAGTCACCAGCGACGCGAATCGCTTGTATATCAAGAACAGATGTGAGGAAGAACAGCCTGCCGAAAATAACAGCCAACTCGATCGGATGGACTCAATCGGAACTTTCCCAGTTATCGACTCGTAGACATCATTTCCGTCTTGGACTTTCACGCCACGATTTTTCAGCGATAGCAACAAGTCAACCGGTAGTTTTCCTCGACGTTCCTCCATCGCTACAACGATGCGGTCTATTCCTCGAGTTTTCCAATCGGCAAGAATATCTTCGGAAAAGTTCGTTTGCGATGGAGCGATCGGTTCTGAACCGCGCTCGCGATTGGCTGCGGGCATTCCGGTTTCCAGCATCTCCACGCGGCCCTTGACTTGAATTCCCAACTCAGGACGCGTTTCGATCTCGCGCAAGAGAGATTCAGCAAGTGGGCCGTCCCCTAGGATTACTACCCGTTCAGCAAGGCTTGGAGTGTTATTGACGAGCGAAAAAAGCTTCCGCCACAAAAGTAACAGCAGGCCAACGAACAGGAATCCGATGTTAAAAACTCCCCGGCCCAGATTCACCGGCGGATAAAGGTAGTAGAGGAGACCAAGAACGATGTACGCGACACCCAGCGCTTGGATTATGCGGATTAGCACCTCGCGCCGGTCGCTTACGATTGCGGAATCATATAGCTCGAAATAATACATGCAAGCCATAAAGGCAACCGACACGAACAGAATCTTAAGAGAGCCGTATTGATACGTGAACATGTAGCTGGCTCTCACGGCACCCAGCCGGGTTAGAGCAGCTGCCACAAGTGCAAGAGAGACCAGACAAGCTTCTGAAATCCCCAGGAAAAGTGTGCGGCTCGGAATATAGGTGTGTAAGAAGCGGATCAATGGACACTCCAGGCGTTCGCAGAATTACCTTAGACGAGGCTTCACCGTTGAAGACACATCAGTGGGGTTTTTGATTGCGCCGCCGCCTAACAATAGCTCCCCCGATCAGCAGGGCTGTGCCGAACAACAATGACGTGACTGGCTCTGGAACAGGGGCCGGCCCCGAATCGTTCTTGGGTGGGTCATTGAAGGCCTGTAGGGGATCATTTTGCGGGCAGCCCCAGCTCAACAGGGCTGTGCCGAGACAAAGAAGAAGCATCCATCGCCTTGGACGCATCTTCGGTCCTTGCCTTGACCGGGCCCCATTGAAAAGCAGAGTGAAGTACTGGCTTGGGTTTCTCATGTTCATACCATCCTGTCATCCGAATTGATCCAGAGTAGAATTCAGAACTTATCGTTCGCTTCATGTAGGGAAAGATTTGAATTTCGATGTATTTAGGAAAGACTGCGGTCCTACCGGGTGATCGGCGCAAAATGCGGACTGGCAGCCAGAACCTGCCAGATTTGCCGGTTATTCTGGCAGCAATGCGGCGACACTGGGGTAGACCTGGCGCGCGAAGTCGATCGCGCGGGCTTGAGCGGTCGCTTCACCATCTGCGGCCGTTGTCCAGATGCGGATCATCGCGCCATCGGGAGTTCTATGGTTCAACGCATCAGCAACCAGCCAGAATTTAGCACGGTACTCGCTCGCTACAATTCGCCCATGTGACTGGTACCAATACAGGACCATGTCCCGCTTGGCTCCTTGTGCCACCAGGAATCCGTTTACGACAACTGGTACTCCGTCCACGGAACCAATCTGGAGACGGCTGGAGTGGACCGATTCCCATCCGGATCCCGGAAGACAATTCTTTGGAGAATGAATCCTGTCCCCTGAGCGTTGATCTCTGTAGTAGCCAATATAGAGTTCAATCGGAGGGCTACTTCCAACGTACGCCCGGTTGATATAGTCATCAGCGCCGATTGCCTGTTCTACCTGCTTCTCGAATGGCCGATCCTCACTGTGGGAAAAACCAATGACTGTGGGGAATTCACTCAACGGCCTCTGCAGCTTGGGGGCACCATTCGTTCTGAAACTATGCGTCGCCATAATTCCCCCCAGCAGGAGCACCACGGCCACGGACGTTCGTGGAATCGTCATGAATTCACCCCTGCGGCGCGCTTATCTCTCGAACGTGGGCAGAGCATTCTGTGGATAAGAAGAATCGACAAAAAAGCGAGCGCGAAGAAACTTAGGCCAAGAGCCAAATGGACCGCACCGGAATCCACGGAAGGTCCGAAGGAAAAACTCAAAAGACCAGTTGCGACCAGGCGTAGGCCATTTGTCACGATCGCAAATGGAATAGCCGCGAGGGCAAGCACCGTTCGTTTCCATGAACTCGGCTCCGCCAAATACCCGTAGGCAACAACGGCGGCTACCAAGGAAAGCAGGGAGCGAATTCCACTGCATGCTTCGACAACATTGAGCGTGCAGTTCGGAAGAATGAGCAGATTTCCCTCCCGCACCGTGTGAACACCAAGCGCCACCAGACCGCCTGCACCCAATCGGGAAGCCAGCAATTGAAGGGGCAATGTCAACTGGTAATAGACGATTGCCGGCAAGGGGATCATGAATGCCAGATAGCCGATCGGAAAGGCAATCGCTCCTAATACGCGGCGACCAGCCAGAAACATCACGGATCCAATAATCAGAATCAGCAGTGACAACCGCGTTGTGAACACCTCTGCACCCAGCCCACCAAGAACCCGAAGCCCAATGGCAAATACCATGATCGCGATACCGGAATTGCTCGGGCGGAGAGGAAGTACGTTCCAACGCTCTCGCTCACGCCAAAGAACGTAGGCCGCGAAGATTGGAACGAACATGCCGTGACCATAATTTGGATCGAACCACCATTGTCTCGCTAGCATGCTGAGTACCGGCGCATACAGAATCACCACCAACGCCGATAGCAAAAGGATGGCGAACCATGTTGCCGCCTGCGACATTTCCGCCCATGGATTTTTGCCCCAAGTTAAATCGCCGAAGGCACCCGAGCCGTTCTCCATGCTTTTAACGGGCAACACATTCTCCCCAACGAAGGTGCGCACACCTCCCCTCGCGTTCGGCCTTAGGATCTGATTGAGAATCGGAAATATTAAGTTGGCCATCTAGCTCGATTCAATCAGACAAGTTGAGGCGAATGTTGAAGCAATTCATTCTCAGTAATTGGGGCTGCGGCCCCGCACGCGCTTTGGCTTGAGTACGCTGAAAAGTGGTCCTGGCATAACGGAGGAAACTTGGACCTGCTGGCAATGGGCCAATCCCACGATCGGCTCCAGGCTATCGCAGTTTCTCCCGGCGCTCGTTTTCGTATTTTCGTGCGCCATAATACTGCCCGTCGTAATCTGTCCTGCCAAATTCGGAAGCACCGTTGACCACCACGCCAATCAACTTCGGATGATCGAGAGACTGCAAGCCGCTTTTTATGGCTTTGAGCGGCGCCACACCCTCGCGAACGACCAGCAGTGTACCGTCCACCATTCGAGACCAAAGGTTGGCATCGATGACGGGTAGCATGGGTGTGGAATCAACCACAATCCAATCAAATAGGCTTGTCAACTCGGAGAAGGCCGCTGCAATTTGTGCTGAACGCAGAATATCGGAGGGCCGGTCACAGCTTTTTCCGGCTGGAAGAAACCATAAGCCCGTTCCAGTAAGGTGGATCAGGAAGCGTGCAATGTCCTGGCCTGATGCGAGCCACCAGTCGCCAAGCCCCGGCAATTCCTTCAACCCGAACAGCGATGCCAGCGTCGGCCTATGCAAATCCCCTTCGATCAGCAATGTCTTGGCTCCGGAATACTTGGCGAGCGTCACCGCAAGATTCGCAGACACGAATGTCTTGCCCTCGTTGATTACACTGCTGGTCACTTGCACCGATTTTAGTTCGTGTTGCTTGCGCATGTGATCCAGGCGAACGACAAGGGCTCGAAATTTCTCGGCACCCAGACTATTGGGTTCCGTCCACGCAACCAAACGGGATGTCGGAGGAGGTTGAGCCATGATCGATAGGTCCTTGTCGGCCCCAAACGCTTTCTTGGGTTCAACCTTTGCGGTGGCTCCGATCGCCTTCGGAATGACGTTTCTCGGCGCTTCCGTTGTCTCTGCCGGTTCGGGTAAAACCAGATCAGTTGGAACCATATCCGGCGGAACAGTATCCGGCTGGCTTCGCTGAATGTTTGCTCTGGTCAACCCTTCGAATAGTCGGCTCATTTGGTTTCCATTCCTGGTTCTGAGTTGCCTTTCCACTAGGGAATGCTGCAGCGCGCGTCTGGCTGCGCCTCGCTGTAGCGTCCCACGGAGAAAGGTTTTCGCATCAAGATCGTGACACTTCTGTCTGACCTTCCTTTACCCGTTGTAATAGGTGTAGAGATTGCCCGTGAGTATCAAAAGAGCCATCACTGCCACCACACCCCATTCGGCGTAGCGCACAATGAGGTGCGTCCGGTCTTCTCGGGGAGTGCTCAATTGGGGAAGAGTGACGAGCAGGCGCGCAGGCAGCAGTCCTTCCAGATCTTTCTCATGGCGGAAGCGAACGTCGGTCAATTCAAGAAAGCCGGCAATGCCCACGCCAAGGCACATTCCCAAAGCCAAACCGACAAGACTGATCAGGAAACGATTTGGAGCGGATGGCTTGTTGGGCAATTTTGGCGGATCGATGATATGGAACTGTTGGCCTTGTTGCTGTTGCCCGAGGCTCGTGGCGAGCTGTGACTGCGTTTGTTTTTGTAGTAGGGAGTTGTAATTGAATTTGGCTTCATCATAGCCGCGAGAGACGATGGCCAGCTCTTGCTCGGTTTCCGGTGTCATATTCAGGCGAGCTTGGTACACCGCAGTTTGTAACTCAAGATCCTTCGCGTGCTCTTGCTCGTTCTGGATCTCCAATTGGTTGGCCTTGAGCTGGCTCTGTAGCTGCATGACTGCAGTGGGTGCGCCGCGCTGCACTCCTTCCGCGGCAGAGAAGTCAATTGTGTTTGCCGTCTTGCCGGTCTGCTGATTCGAAGCGATTTCCGCTTCGGCCTGCTTCCTGAGCAGCTCAGTCCTGGCGATCTTATCCTGGAGCGCAACGATGTCAGGATGACCATCATTGTAACGAGTGCGCAGGCTCTGCATTTGAATGCGCAGATCCTGCAGTTCCTTATCTAAGGCCTGCGTAGACACTGCTGTCGAGTCCCCGCCAAGACTAGCTTGCGCCGATTGATATTGCTGCAGCAGCGATTCCACATAGATCTTCTGTTGCTTCGAAGTGTCCAAAGCGTGTTGCGTGCTTGCCAGCTGTGCTTGCAGGCCCGCCAGAATTTGGACGTTGCTTTGCAACTGGCCGGGCAGATTCCCAACGTGTTTGGCCCTGAAGGCGGAAACTTCCGCTTCCTGTTCCTCCATTTTGGCTCGCGCGTCGGTCAACTCGTTGTCCAGAAAGGCCGTGGTATTTTCGGAAAGCTGCCGTTGCGCCTTCACATTCTCATTGATGAACAGAGACGTAAGCTCAGTATTTACTTGCTGGGAAAGCTCGGGCGTATCAGCCGAGTAATGAATCTTAAAGGTGACAAACTCTCCGCGGTATCCCGGCGACCCCACGAGTTCAATCTTGATGTCGCTTCGCATTTCGTCGACTGGATCCTTGGGTTTGAAAAACCCGCTGAATCGAGGAGGAGTTGAATAGAGCTTGAAGTGATCTATGATTGCCTGCAGGCTGGCGCGGCTGAGAACCTGTTGTGTCGTGCTTTGCAGACGATTTTGGAGATTTACGTTGACGTTCTCCATGACGTATTGGTCGGACACTTTCTGCTGTTCCGCTGAGATTAGCGCATCGGACTGATAGGTGTCAGGCAAGAACCAGCTCACTCCCCACACCCCCAACCAGCACAAAAAGAGGGGCAGCAAAATCCACCAGCGCCGTCGCACCATGATGGCGAAATATTCTTCCCAGCCGCGTGGGACCCGCTCTTCTAGTTTGTCAGACATCGCCAGCCTTTCTATGGACATCTCGTCATAACGAAGAGGGCATAACTTTGTGTCGCCCTATGGCCACGTTTGCTTCTAACAGCCTGAATTCGATGCTAAATCGTGTTTCTCGCGCCCTCTATCGGAATAAGATTGGACGTAGGCCAAAATTGAAACCGGCTGAAAGCTCGTGACTCACGAAGTTCGTTGTACAACTTGGTGTGCCACATGTGGCGCCATTCAAGGCCTGCAGCCGGGCGCCATAACTGGCAAAGAAGGCGGTTCCTGGCCGGTATTGATGACTGAATCGAAGCACGGCATACCAGGAGTTGTAATTTTGCGTGCTCAAGGCAGCAACAGCCGGTATCAGTCCGCGATTGGTCGCGTAACCCATGGAGACCGAACCATTCCACTTCGGACTCAGTCTTCGCTCCATGGTTGCTTCTATTTGTCCTGTTTGGGCCCCGAAAAGCACTCCGCTTCCCCCAGTCACGTAACGGTCATAGCTGATCAGCAACTTTGTACGATCCAACTGGTAATTCAGCGAGCTCGCCACAGCCCAGGAAAGGCTGTTGGCGGAGCCCGCCGGCACCCCCTGGAGCATTATGAAGCTCGGTCCGGCGGCGAATTGGAAACTCAATCTTCCGGTCACGTAGCGCGCGTAGCCTATCTCCACCACGTGGTCTTCTACCCCCACTGGAAGATAGGTATACCGAAAGTCATCGAAGCGGTAGATCACCGCCATCGAGCTTTGCGGACTAAGAGCGTAGTTGTAACCTGTTTGAAAGCCGCCGGCCGTGCTGTTGATAAAGCCCGCGCCGAAGAAATTCAGCAATCCGTAGGAACCCGAGGCCGTCCACGAAGAACGTTGGCTCAACTTGTACTCGATCTGCGAGACTACCGTATTGCTCAATCGCGGAACCATAATCGTTGGAATTGTCTGATTGGGAGTCAAATACCCATTCAGAAAATTACCCAACTGAGAATCGCCGTTCAGAAATGCAAGGCCTCCGACACCTCCGAATCCAAATGGCGATTCTGAAAGGTAGCTGACCTGGTCGCCGAATAGTAGCGACCACCGCTGCCATTTGAAGTTGTAAGAGAACTCCAAGTTTTGGATCGCCGAATTGACGTAGGAAGAAAGCATTCCGCCTCCCGTGTAGTGCAGGAGAAGTTCGGAACGTTCTGAAACGCGATTCAAATCAAGCGTACCCAGCAGGTAGCTGAAAGCGGTCGGCTCGCCATAGCCTGACGAGGAAGAACTTGTGGACATCTGTGACATTACGTTAATGCTCGGCACAAGGAAGTTGCTGGCTCCCAGAGCGGGGCCCAGAGTCGGCTCCTGCACACCACTCAATGGTCGATTGTTGCCCCCTCCCTGAACATCCGTATCTGACCCGTCAGGCGAGTTTAAGGCCAAGACGCTGGTGCTCCCTGCCGGTAAAGGAGCTGGATATGGTGCGGCCGGTTGCTCGCGCGGATCATTCTTGGCCGGGTCGGTCTCCTGCGCCCCGAGTGCTGGCGCACACAGGATCACTGCAAGCAGCACCAAACCATGATTGCGAATCGGGTTCAGCATGTTTCTCCCTATGGCACTACAATCGTATCGCCGGGCCGTAGATGAATGTTTTGCTGAGACAGGTGCCCACTAACCACTTGCTTATAGTTGATCGGGAAAATCTTATCCTGGCCATTCTCGGCGCGCATGACGTAGATCTTCTTCAACTTAGCGAATGGGGTGGGTCCCCCTGCGATGGAGAGGGCCTGCACGACTGTCATGTCGGGCACCAGGGGATAGGCTCCCCCGCGAGTTACTTGGCCCAAAATGTAAATCCGCTGGCTACTCATTTGCGCCACGATCACGGTCACCTGGGGATGAACGATTGTCGCGTGTAACTTGTCCATTATTTCTGAACTAAGCTGCGTGGGAGTTAAACCAGCGGCCTGCACATCGTTTAGCAATGGGAGGGAAATCTTGCCATCTCTGCGCACCGGCACGGTGCGGGAGATTTCCGGTTCTTTCCAAACGTCAACGACCAGCACGTCTTCGGAGGCGATGGTGTAGTTGGGATCATCAGTCGCCGACTTCGGTGTCGGCGAAGCGACATCTCGCGCGACCATCCCCTTGGTGTTCTCGCTGTCGATATTGTTTCGCGCCGGTTCTTGGGCACGCACGTGCATCGAAAACAAAACTAGCAATGGTACCGCCGGTAAATACAACCGCATTCTCATAGTCTCCTCGCTTGCAAGCCTCACCTCGACTCGTCAGTTTGTTTCCCGATGTGTTTTAATCCCCCTGGCATTGCCGCAGATCTCTGTGGTTTACCGTTAGAAGGTGACAGCGGAGTCTCGAGTGTGACGCGAATCCTCTCCGTGCCCGTTGCTGCAATTCCTTTGGCGTGGGGCGTTCAATACTTCAATCTGAGAGGCTGAAACTTCGATAGCGGCTGCGGCACCTAGCATCTCAACGGATAGCACTAGTCGGGAGATGTTCTTCTTCCTCACCAGGATCCCCTCGACCCCGGCCAAGGGGCCGCACTTAACTTTTACCCATTGCCCACATTTCAGGAAGGGATGCGTCTCTACTGCCACGCCGCTTTCGACAACTCGTCGAATCGCGTCGATCTCGACCTCTGGAATCGCTGCTGGCTGGCCTCCGCTGGACACAAGTCCATACATCCCCGGCGTCGTAATAATCTGTAGCCGACGCTCAATGCCCCCTTTGAGAAATACATAACAGGGAAACAGGGGCAATGAGAGTACTTTGGTCCGGTCCTTCCAATTGTGAGTGGCAGAATAAAGCGGCAGAAAGGTGTCAAATCCTTTTCCAGTGAGGATCTGAGCCACCATCTTTTCATGCTGATGGCGTGTGTAGATCGCGTACCAGGATGGCGCATAGGCTTGATTCTCTAGTGCAAGTTTGGGTTCAAAAAGCATGAAGCTCCGCCCTGTGACTTACAGGTAAGAAACTTGTAAGCCACCGATACGACTGTACTTACTGTAGCTATGCCCGCAAAACGTGCCTGCAATTGACGCAGACCGCAATATCTTTTGGCTGTCTCAATCCGCCCAAATCCTTGGGAGTTCCCGCCTCGGTTTCCTGTGAGGCGATCTCCTCAATATTCAATGGCAAATCCGTTCGTGATCATTCCCCTTTCAGCCGGGGATTGCTCAACCCTAAGGACTTCGCCAGCGACCCTCACGGGAAGTGGGCCGAATTCATCTGGGATTCCTTCCAGATCAATCGTGAGTGCGACGCTCGTCCCGACCGGTGGACATACGGGCGCAAATACAAACGCGCCGTGCTCACTGACATCTCGACTGCGGCCCTCGCCGTGTCGACTCTGCCCGTCCCCATTTGTCCACCGAAACGTAACTCCCGTTTGTAACAGGAATCGAAGGGTCCTTCTGGCTGGGCGCCCAAGATTCAACAATCACCCCCACTAATCTGTCGAGTTGCACATTAAGTGCACAGGCGCGAACGCACAAGAGAAGGAATGTCATCAGAGAATGATCAAGGACGTCTAGAGACGACGATCGACTCACGTTAGGTACGAATGTACTTAGTGTCTTGTTTTGCACAGTTTTTCCCCCAGCCAAACCTCTCCGAAGTGGGCAAGTGTGACCATGCGGACAGAAAGTAGCGCCTGGAGAAATACGATATAGTTAAGTAACTTATTTTATGTGAAACTCGACTTCTGGAATCCGGCGATCCAGCACGAAGATGACCAGGATGATTAGTTCGGAGTTATGTCCCACCCCGAGCCGCTCTTCAAAACCGGAGATTGTTGGTTATTCAGAATGGGAAGGGACTGAAAAATGGGACTTGCGAAGCAGGACGAACAATCAATTCCGGCCGTGGGACATGGGCTGACGTTCGCCTAAAAGCGGTTCGCTCATGGTAACGACTGAATTCCGCTGATCATCGCCATCTCTCCGATCAATGGCGTAGAGGGCGAGTTCCAGCCGATTTGAAGTCCCCACTTTGTTGAAGATCCTAAACAGATAGTTCCGAACGGTATGCTCACTCAGATTGAGCTCGTGAGAAATATCACGATTGGTTAGACCTTTGGCGACCAAATGGACTACGCCTTCTTCCCTCTTCGTCAGCAAGTCTGATCTTTTTTGACCATTGGTTTTGATTTGAAGAGTCGGTCCCAGGGCCTCGATCAGAAAGTGCAGTTCCTTGCTGCTAGCCCACACTTGCCCCAGGTGCACCGCGTGGATGCACTTGCTCAGCAGTTCAGACGATTGATCGCGAGAAAATATGCCGCTGGCGCCGGCGCGAAATGCCTCGACAACCATCGCCGGTTTGTTGGAATCGAGCAACAGCACGACACTGGGCTTGGGGTTCGAAGCCCTTATCTCTCGTGTCACATTAAAACCAGCCAGGTCTTCGTGCTCCAATCGAGCGCCAATAACCGCAACGTCGGCGTCGTACTTTCCGAGCCCTTCGCGAATTCCCGCCGCGTTTGTCGCAAAGCCAATCACCCGAGTCCTATAGCGGCCTCGACGCACCGCTGCCGCTATTAGCTGGCAGCTCATTTGACTGTCGTCGGCGATAAAAACCTTCACCGGGCCAGCACGTACTGGGGATTTCGGCAACTTTTTACTCCTGCGAGTAATGCCCGCGATCACGTAGCCCCAACTGAACTCTCACTCATTGGGAGATCCAATTTCACTTTCCCATCGCGATTATGTCGCAATCGCAACTCCTGACCTTTCGCCTATCTACCAAAGATGAGTAGACATTCAAGCCTTCCTACGTACCGCCTACTCTCGTTTTCGATCGCCACATTTTCGTCGTTATCAAGCCTGCGCGCTGTCCCTTTCTATACACTCCCGGCGAATATTATCGTGATGGGTGACCATTGGCGCCGAACCTCACGAATCGAGATGGTGTTTTGGGTTTACTTTGAAACATAGGAAGCGCTCGGAGGGGTCGATAGTTTGAATCGGATTTTAGATCACTGCCATGGAGCGCTGTTGCCCTCTTTTGCCTTTGATTGGCCCATATCCGGCAGACGTGTCAGATCAATTGTTTCACTTCGGTGCGAACTTAAATAAAAGGACACGGCACTCTCGGTTAGCAAGAGGATTCCCATGAAAGTTCCATATCTTTTGTGCGTAGGCATGCTTGCAGCCGCGACTGCGACCGTGAATATTCAGGCCCAAAATCCACCTGCCTTGGCCGGCTCGACGCTTCCTGCTGGAATGTTCAGCACGCTGGGAATTCAGATCGTAGACCAGAACCAAAATCCCGTTCGCCTAGCTTGTGTTTATTGGCAAGGAATGAACGGCGACGATGGCACGCTAAGTAACCTGACTACGCCCCTCAATGGTTATCAAGCGAATGTCAACGCCATTGCAGCGGTTGGGTTCAATTGCATTCGCGTCGATATCAACAACATTTGGCTT
>Ga0181538_10001079_pt1 | contig 31429 bp, 28 predicted proteins | sample PEATcosm2014_Bin_40_FD_119773 | JGI IMG/M metagenome (GOLD analysis project Ga0181538, IMG submission 119773) | Peatland microbial communities from MTU Mesocosm Facility, Houghton, MI, USA - PEATcosm2014_Bin23_30_metaG | ecosystem: Environmental > Terrestrial > Soil > Wetlands > Peat | place... | reverse complement strand
GAGCTGGGTTCAGAACGTCGCGAGACAGTTCGGTCCCTATCTGTGGTGGGCGTAGGAGATTTGAGGGGGCCTGCCCTTAGTACGAGAGGACCGGGGTGGACGAACCTCTTGTGATCCAGTTGTGGCGCCAGCCGCATCGCTGGGTAGCGAAGTTCGGTCAGGATAAACGCTGAAGGCATATAAGCGTGAAACCTTCCCCAAGATGAGATCTCCCAAGCGTAAGCTTTGAAGGGCACTGGAAGACGACCAGTTTGATAGGACGGATGTGGAAGCCGGGCGACCGGTTGAGCTTACCGTTACTAATCGCCCGTTCGGCTTGACCATAAAATTTACTGCGCACACAACGCTGCGCTGCTTTCCGAACGCGCCCGTCAATATTCAGTCAAAGAGCCGGCATGGCTCATGTCGCCAGTTTCTGGGTGACCATAGCGAGAGGGACCCACCCGTTCCCATCCCGAACACGGAAGTTAAGCCTCTCAGCCCCGATGGTACTGCATGCGCAAGTGTGTGGGAGAGTAGGAAGTTGCCCGGTTTATAGTAAAAGCCCGATCGCGAGATCGGGCTTTTTTTGGTTGGCCGAGTGGCAGGTGCGACTACTTGCCCGCGTTGAAGCGTTTTTCAATTTCTTCCCAGTTCACCACGTTCCACCAAGCGGAAATGTAGTCCGGGCGGCGGTTCTGATACTTCAGGTAGTAGGCATGCTCCCACACGTCCAGGCCCATCACGGCGCACTTGCCCTCCATCACGGGGCTGTCCTGGTTGGCGGTGGAATAGATGTCCAGCTTGTCGCCGGACCTCACCAGCCACGCCCAGCCGGAGCCGAAGCGCGTGGCCGCGGCCTGGTTGAACTTCTCCTTGAAGCTCTCGAAACTGCCGAAGGTCCCGACGATGGCCTGGGCCACGCTGCCCACCGGCGTCCCCCCGGACCCGGGCCCCATGATCTTCCAGAACATGGAGTGGTTGATGTGGCCGCCGCCGTTGTTGCGGACTGCGGTGCGGATGTTTTCGGGAACGATGGCGCAGTTGCCGGCCAGCAGCTCCTCGACGGTCTTGCCCGCCAGGGCGGGGGCCGATTCGAGCGCCTTGTTCAGGTTAGTGACATACGCGTTATGGTGCTTGCCGTGGTGGATCTCCATCGTCATTTTGTCGATGTGAGGCTCCAGCGCATCGAAGGCATACCCCAACGGCGGAAGTGTGAATGGCATAGCTATCTCCTTTATCTCCTCTGAGCTTGTTCAAAGGCATCGGCGAGCCGGAACATGGTGGTCTCGTCGAAATGCCTGGTCAAAATCTGCATCCCTACCGGCAACCCCCCGGCGGTATTTCCGCACGGAACGCTCATGCACGGAATTCCCGCCAAACTGCCGGTGATGGTGTAAATATCCGAGAGGTACATGGCCAGCGGGTCGTCCACTTTCTCGCCCAGCTTGAAAGCCGGGAAGGGCGAGACCGGCGCCACGATGGCATCCACCTCCTGAAACGCATTCGCAAAATCGCGCGCGACGATGGCGCGCACTTTCTGCGCCTTCAGATAGTACGCGTCGTAATACCCCGCGCTGAGCACGTAAGTTCCCAGCATGATGCGGCGTTTGCACTCGGCGCCAAACCCCTCGCCGCGGGTGTTGCGATACATATCCGAAAGCGTGTCTGAACTCTCCGAGCGGAAAGTGTACCTGACCCCATCGTAGCGGGCCAGGTTGGAGCTGGCCTCGGCCGTGCAGATGATGTAATAGCACGCAATGGCGTAATCGGTCGACGGCAAACTGATTTCACGGACCTGGCAGCCCAGCGTCTGGAGCGTGTCCACGCCGCGCGAGATCAGGTCGCCGGTTTCGCTCATCAAGTCTTTTAGATACTCGCGGGGCAGTCCAAGCTTCAAACCTTTTACGTTTCCGCCGAGCAGGGCCGCGTAATCCGGCACGGGAGCGTCGGCCGAGGTGGAATCGCGGAAGTCGCGGCCGGCGATTACTCGCAGAAGCGTCGCGGAATCCCCCACCGAGCGGCCGAACGGGCCGATGTGGTCGAGCGAGCTGGCGAACGCCGTGAGGCCGTAGCGCGAGACGCGGCCGTAAGTGGGGGTCACACCCACCACCCCGCAGAACGAGGCGGGCTGGCGGATGGAGCCGCCGGTATCGGAGCCGAGCGCCACCACGGCGGTGCCCTGCGCGACCACGGCCGCCGAGCCGCCGCTCGAACCACCGGGCACGCGGTCCGGAGCCACCGGGTTGCGCACCGGGCCGAAGGCCGAGTTCTCGGTGGAGGATCCCATGGCGAACTCGTCGCAGTTGGTCTTGCCGATGATGACGCCGCCCGCCTGCTCCAGCCGCTCCACCGCGGTGGCGTCGTACGGCGGAACGTAGCTGGCCAGGAGCTTCGAGCCGCAAGTGGTGCGGACACCCTTGGTCAGAATGACGTCCTTGACCGCCACGGGCACGCCGGCCAGCGGCCCGGGATCTTCGCCGCGCGCGATCTGCTCATCCACGCGTTCGGCCGCGGCGAGCGCGCGCTCGGGCGAAAAGTGCAGATACGCATTAGTCTTGGGGTTCTCGGCCTGGGCAAAGCGCAGAGCTTCGGTGGCCAGCTCGGCGGCGCTGAAGCGGCGCGAGAGCAGGCCTTCCCTCACGCGGCCGATGGTCAGAGTTGGAATATCCATGGGTCAGCAGGTCGGAGCGTCATTACCTTTCGATCACCTTGGGCACCTTGAAATAGCCGGCGCCTGGTTGAGGAGCGTTGGCCAGGGCCGCCTGGTCGCCCAGCGTCGGCTCTGGTGCGTCGGCGCGCAAGGTGGCCGTCTCTTCGGCGTCGAACAACACCTGCGCCATCGGCTCGGCGTTGCTGGTGTCGATCTCGTTGAGCTTGCCGATGTGCTCGAGGATGCCGTCCAGGTCCGCCTGAAACCGGGCCACCTCGGCGTCGGTCAACTTCAGATTGGCCAGACCGGCCACGTACCGGACCTCTTGTTCCGTGATCTTCACGCCCGCGCCTTTCTTCGGGATGCCTTGTAGATACCGCGCAGGACCGGGTCGGCGATACCGTCGGCCTCGTCGGGGAAGACGGCCGGAACCGCCTGCGCGGCGCGCTGCGGTTCGCGCCGCCGGGGCACGATGCGGAATTCCAGATCTTCCACCAAGCCGGGACCGAAACTCTTCTTCAGGTTGTTGAGGATGTAGGGCGTCAGGGCGAACAACTGGCGCTGCCAGATGTGATCTTCCACCTCGACGATGAGGCGCGTGCGCACCATGCGGGACGCGCGCGTATGCGCGGCGATCCTCTTGCCGACGGCCTGGGGCCAGGCGGCGCAAGCCAGTTCCCCGGCGCTAAGCACATCGCCGGACAGTCTCAATTCCCGGATGAGCTTGCTGGCGCGTTCCATGTGATTCGGCTGGACTATTCTATCATGGCCACGCGCGGGGAAGCCCTTAACGATAGCGAGCCGCGGACCGAATGATTCAGCGCCCGCCGCGATACTCAGCCGAGAGCTTCTGGAGCAACGCGGTCGGCGTGTCTCCATCGTGAATTACCACTCGATACCGCAGGCTGAGAGTCTGGCCATGCCCAATGGTAAACGGCCCACCCGCCGTAATACATGGGTTCAACATCCAGAGATGGCTCGAATTGTGCCACGCTGTGGTGGGGTTCTGCGGGTTGTCAAGTACCGCGAAACCAACCGTCTTGCCGCTGTCTCTCAGGCGAATGCTGTAGTCGTACCACGGCTCCGGAGGCCAGTCCGAGTCGGGCAAGGAGTAATGCGGGTCGGGGAGCATAACCTTGCCGGCTGCGTTCGCATAATACGACTCACCGTCCTTCCGGCCCTGCACGTCAAAGCCTGAGAACGCAGATCGGCTGATCACGTAATCTACGATTGGCGTGAGGCGGTACTCCAGATCGATCACGTACACGCCCTCGCGTTCGGTCACCGTGGCAGTGGTGATCTCATCGGCCCGCTTCACATTGTGAGTCAGCCACTCGTTGTGAATCCCTATCTCCGCGCGGCCGGAGTCCGCCCGCGTTAACTTCACCTCACGGTTCTGGATCAACCTTCCTTCGCGAGGCGCATATTCGCCCCACCCCCAGAAGTCGGATCTCGTGATGTTGAAACCGCGAATAGGGCGGTGAGGCCCATAGTTGTCGAAGTTGGACGGTTCGCGAAACTCCGAGTCGTGAAACCCAAAAAAAATCCCTCGATGGTGGGGATGGTCGTCCGGTGCAATGTTGGTCACCCGCTCGCCGGTGGGCGTGTTGACGGGATGGAAGCAAGCCGCACTCGGCGACGTAAGCGGGACACCTTCCGGCTTCTTCGTCAGGTATTCGAGAACCACACGGCCATCCGGCGTCTTGAGCTGCATGCCGTAAGTGGTGGGCGTTAGCGTATAGGCCGAGGCGCCACTCGCCGGCTGCGGTCTGGCAGGTACGCATAACACAACTGCCAGTGCGCCCGCGGCGAGGCCGGCTGTTGAAAAAACCATGCAATGAGATGTAGTCATAGGCTTATTCCAGTCTTGATTCCGAAGCTACTTGCGTGCAGGCGCCGGGGCCGCTTTCGCAGTCCCGGTCCGTGGCTTACCCCAGAAAATGAACGTCCCGAGTTTGGTCGCGGTGACGATGTCCATTACGCCGTCTTTATTCAGATCTACCGCCAGGATGTCGGAGCCGGCCCCCGAGCGATTGTGGATTAGCTCCGGAACAAACTCCGCTCCTCCCGGCGCCTTCGGATTGCGAACTGTCTTGTACACGTACAGCACGGGGTCGCCGTAAGGATCGGGATCTACATAGTCATCCCGGTGGGCCCAGTAGCGCTTGCCCACGATGAAGTCCGGTATTCCGTCTCCATCGACATCGGCGAAGGTCGTCCCGTGGGGCTCGGTGAAGATCACGCCGCCGGCATTCTTGGTCCAGAAATCATCCATAATCATGTGCTCGACGAATGAGATCTTGCCGCTGGAGTCGCGTTTCTGCTCGAACCACGCCAATCCAAAACCGTGCGCGTCCAGAGCGGTCACCACGTCATTCAAGCCGTCACCGTTCACGTCGTACACAGCCATAACGCTGCCACCCATGCGGGTTCGGGCGTACCGGCCGAATGCCCACGGATGATACGTCCACGGCCCCTGATTACTGCCGGCCGGCGGCTGCTCCCACCAGCCGAAGGCATTCACGATGTCCATGCGCCCATCGCCATTGATATCCCCGACTCCAATGCCGTGGGCGGTCCCGTACCCAGCCTCGGAGACGTTGTGGACGATCCACGGTCCCGTCGGATGGGCCGGATCGGGCTTCGCATAGCGCACGAAGTTCTCGGCCATATAGACCAACTCGGGCTTCCTGTCGCCGTCGACGTCCCGCAAGACCGCGATCTCAGAGTTGAACGCCGGCACGACCAGATACTTATCCCACCGGCGCGCCTCGCCTTTCGGGTTGACGTACAGCCAGACGCCTGGAGTGCCGGAAAAGCTGGCAGTGATGACATCGGGCCAGCCGTCGCCGGTGAAGTCGGCGGCGAACTCCATCCAACAGTCACGCGTGTACTCGTCAGAGGGATTCGTGGTCAATGCGGGGTAGATTTCTCTCGATTTCGTATAATCCGGCCCGTAATAGATATAAGGACCGGCTACCACGTCCAGGATGCCGTCGTGGTTGAAATCGGCTGCCGCGGCGCCCCAGGCATAGTAAAAATCGCTCAGGCGCTGCATCCGGAAATTGCTGGAAACCTTCTCGGGAGGGCGTACCTTCAACATCAGGTCCTTGTACGCGACGTCTTTGAAATGCACTTCGCCCGTGCCGCCGGCGTAAAGCGCAATCGGCCCGTATCCGCCCATATCCGTCACGCCACCGTTCTCGTCGCCGCTATTGAGGAGAAAGCGGACAATATTGGCGTCCATGAAGATCTCGATTTGATTCCACTCGCCCGGCCGCAGATCCGTATTCGGCGGCATGAGCGGAAGAGTCACTTCTGCGCCCCGGCCGCGGCCGCCGAAGCCACCACGGCCTGGGCCGCCACGACCAGGCGCATTCGGATCGAGCGGGGGCGCGATTCGCATTTGGCCGCCACCGCGCCGCAGTTTCTCGCGTTGGAGTATCCGCCCCTGCGCATCCAGCGTGACGCTGTAGTTCGCCACGTCGCCCTGGGTCAAGGAGGCGTAGATTCCCTTCATGCCCTGCGGAGTTTTTTCGGCCCGGAGCAGTACGCCCGTCTGGCACCCTTGGGCGCATCGGAAGGAAGCGTAAAACCCGACGTCCTGGTAAGAACGATCCAGCACCAGCCAACCTCCGCTGCCACCCGGCTTGACCGTACCGATGATTTCTCCGTTTTGCGCCTTCCAATCGGCTTGTCCGAGAACGTGCCACCCCGTCAGGCTCGAACCTTTGACGGTTCCGTCCGGAATGAACGATGGACCCACGGCGAAAACCGGTCCCAGCAACAGCAGCCCCGTTATTGCGATCACCGTGTATACGCTTCTGTTAGACATGACTGTTCCTTCACTTCCCGCCATTGAGGTGGATTGAGTCATTGCCGCCGAACGCACCGACGATCGCGATGGCCCGGACGAGCACGAGCACGTGGTGGTCATGCGCCCGCCACGCTGAAGCTTGTGTGCCTTCCAATTTCACGCAGCGAAACTCCTTAAAGGATCTCTTTCACCGCTCCTAAGAAGTATACACCCCAACCGCCTCCGACAGGGGAGTTCCGAAGATGAGGTGTCGCACACGCCTGAGGGCACTACCCGGTTGCCGCCAGACGTGTCCATTCTGTTACTATCGATACAGTCGAAGTCTACGTCCGGCCGGCTTTGAAACACGGCACCGGCTATTGTTGAAGGAGGCACGAAGGATATGAAACAGATAACGCGTCGGGAATTGATCGCCGCAAGCACGGGTGTTGCGGGGTTTACTTTTCTTCCGGCCCGCGTGCTCGGTCGCGGGGGTGCTATCCCTCCCAGCGAAAAGCTCAATCTCGCGTTTGTCGGCATCGGAGCTCGCGGCACATTGGACCTGAGGGAACTGGCCCACTTGGACCAAAACGTAGTGGCGTTGTGCGACGTGGACTGGCGTCCCAGGGACACCGCGGGGCGGGGGGGCCGGGCGGGGAAGGCCGGCGCTATGCCCCAGGCCTATTCGCAAGTCCAGTTGTTGGGCCAGTACCCGCAAGCTAAGAAGTATGACGACTGGCGGCGGATGCTCCAGGAGGAGCAGAAGAATATCGACGGGGTGGTGGTAGCCACCCCCGACCATCATCACGCCCCAGTTTCCCTCACAGCGATGAAAATGGCCAAGCACGTCTACGTCGAGAAGCCTATGTGCCACTCCATCGAAGAGGCCCGCATCATGATGGCCTTCGAGAAGAAGTACAAGGTGACGACGCAGACCGGCAACCAGGGCCATTCGTCGGAGGACTGCCGGAATGTCGTCGAATGGGTTCGGGATGGGGCGATCGGAGACGTGAAATTGGTCCATCTTTTCCGGCGCCAGTTCGCCGGCGGGGGGGCGGCGCCGGGAGGGCTTGCGGTCACTTATGAAAATGTGCCGAAGCTTCTCGCCGAGGACCACCCAGTCCCCGAGAACTTGCTTTGGGATCTGTGGCTTGGACCCGCGAAGTTCCGCCCGTTCAACCCGGTATATGTGCCGGGACGATGGCGCGCCTGGCTCGACTTCGGGACCGGGAACCCCGGCGACTACCTTATCCATATTTTCGATCCGGTCGCTTGGGCCCTGGAGCTCGGGTATCCGAACCGAGTCGAAGCGGACCCCGAACCGGGATATGACTGGGCGACCAACAAGCAGCTCCACCCGTGGTCCGGCCAGATGCGTTGGGATTTCCCAGCACGTGGAAAGAAGCCGCCGGTGACGGTTTACTACCACTATGGTGAGTTTAACGAGACGATCCCGCGGCCGCCGGGCTGGAAGGAAGGGGAGGACAAGTTCAACTCCATCGGCGGGGTCCTTTACGGCAGCAAGGGGGCGATCACTTTCGGCGCTATCCACGCCGCCGACCCGCTAAAAGCATCCACTGGCGGATACACGACCGTGAATTCTTATGGAGTGCCGGAAAGGTTGCGGATCTTCCCGCCGGAGCTCGATAAAGAATACAAGCGGCCGGCGCCGAGCTTGCCTCGGCCGCTCAACCACTGGTCGGACTGGGTGGAATCGGCGAAAGCCGGTCAGCCGGCCGGCTCCCACTTCGGCTATGGCGGCGTGATTACGGAGATGGCCTTGATGGGGGTGGTTGCCTCTACGCAAAGGGGCAAGATTCTCGAATACGACACTAAGGCGGGCCGGTTCAAGAACAACGACGAAGCCAACAAGCTGATCTTCGTCAAGGGATCTTATCGCGACGGGTGGGCTTTGCCAGTCTAGCCGTCCGACGTAACTGATTTCTTTTCTGAAAGTGTCAAGTTCTCAAATTGCTCTGAGGATCTTAGGGCTATCGATTCTATTCTGCCTGGCTGCTCTTGCGCAAGATAAGGCGCCCGCGGCAGTTGGCGGTGGACACATTCCCGCTCACGGTCCTGCCCCCGCGACGGCCGCCGGGCCTGCGCGCGCTTCGATCCCAGCAGGTCAGCAGCCCGTCGCCATGGGCGAGAACACAATTGCCGTGGACGAGCCAGGTCATCCCAATGTTCCGCACGTTCACGCCAACAACGATCAATGGGTCGGACATGACAGTGGCCCCAACGATCCGCGTTACCACCTCGATCACCCGTGGGCACACGGACGCTTCACCGGTGGCTTTGGACCGCAACATGTGTTCGTGCTTGCGTGGGACAAGGTCGATCTTGGAACCGCCGAATGGCTTTCGGCAGTATCGGGACGCACCTGCTTTGACCATTTCTACTGGTATATGGCCCCGTCCGATCTCTACACCCATGCGCGCTGGAAGTGGGCCGGCGATCGAATCGCGATCTACGAGGACCCTGTCCATGTCGGCTGGTATCTCGGTTACAACCCGCGGTTAGGTACATTCGCTCACATGGAGTATCTGGGAACAGGCGTCCGGGGGCCAGACGTGATCCCCGAGGAGTCACAAAGGCCCGCAATGAGGCAATCGCCCCTCGAGAACGAACAGGTGATCATCCATGAGCCGCACGCCCAGATGCACGTCCACAGGTATAATCGCGTGATGATCTACGGTTCTCGCGGCGGGGAACTGCTCCATTCACTGGACGGCACCACGGTGGACCTGAGGTGGGAGGCGGGCGAGGTCAAATGGAGTCCGGCAAGCGCGATGCACTACTCGGAGATTCCGACCACTAACGAGGCGCCCCAAGGGCCACCCGGCCTCGATATCGGAATCAAGAAGCCGGGAAATCCCAGCAAGGTGGTGAGCACCGCTCTCGACCCGTTGCGGGTTGATCCCCAAGATTTCAAGTTGGAATTCGAGAACCCCCAGGTTCGGGTTCTCCGCTTGAAGATGGGTCCACGGCAGAGCGTGCCGATGCACGAGTACGTCCTCAATCGCATAGTCTATTACTACACGGATCAGAACGTGCGCGAGACCTCGCCCGAGGGAAAGGCCGAGGTCAGGCGGCACAGGGCGGGGAATTGGGTTTGGGAGGGCAGCCCCCGCAAACTGAAGCTAGACAATCTGAACGACAAACCGTTCGAAGCGATTGTCGTGGAATTCAGGAACTGACAGCGTTCCTCTACCGTTGCTGGAGCGCTCGGTGGGACGCCTGGAAGCGCAAGCGTTTCAACAACGGGATCGAAACATTTCCTTGACGAAATGTTTTGCAGAAACAGCGCACGTTTGAGATCGTACTGTAACCGCCTCCGTACTAAGTTGCGGAGTATGGACCACTCAAGAGTGTCGCTGTTCTGGGACCAACCAGGGGCGGTTGGCGGATTCGCCACGGCGGTCTGCCTTCACGGCCACACCATGCATTCCGAGGAATGCCTGTCTTTCCTGCCGCGCTACCTGCACAAACTGCCGGGCATTTCGCAGATCGTCGCGAGATACCAGCGCGGTCCACAGCCGGCGGTCGATTTCTCGCGGGCCTATTGGACACCGCCGCTGACGCCCGCTTCCGCCGTGCACCTGGAGCGGACGCAGATCGCGAATCTGGCCTTGCGCCCGCTGGTCTCGCTGACCGACCACGACAATATCGACGCCGGGCTGGCGCTCCAAGCGGCCGCCGGCGGGAATGAGCCAATTTCGGTCGAATGGACCGTGCCGTACGAGCGTTCCATCCTGCACCTTGGGATTCACAATCTGCCACCGGACTCGGCGCGTTTGTGGATGTCCGTGATGGCCGCTCATACGTCGGCTCCGGTCGAAAGCCGGCTACCAAGGATTCTGAGCGAGTTGGGCCGGATTCCGGGCGTCCTGATCGTTCTGAACCACCCGTTCTGGCTGGAAGAAGGCGTCGAGAGAACCGATCACCAGCGTGCGCTCGACCGGGTTCTGCGGGCGTGCAACCACCTGTTTCATGCCTTCGAGCTGAATGGGACGCGGCGCTGGAGCGAGAACCGGGCCGTTGTGGAGCTCGCACGGGAATGGTCGCGGCCGGTCATTTCGGGCGGCGACCGGCATGCGTGCGAGCCCGCGGCGTGCCTCAACCTGACTAACGCAACGTCGTTCGCCGAATTTGCCGGCGAGGTCCGTTCCGGCCACAGTGTGGTGCTGTTCATGCCGCACTACCGGGAGTCGATGCCGGTCCGCATGTTGGAAGCGATCTGGGACATTCTGCGGCCCTACCCCGAGTATCCAGGCCGGGAGCGGTGGACCGACCGCCTGTTCTACCGCGGCGAGGATGGGATCGCCAGGCGGCTCTCGGCCCTTTGGAAAAATCGCTTGCCGTGGGTCGTCAGACCGGCAGCCGGAATGCTGCAACTCCCGGCAACCAACGGAGTGCGGCTGGCGCTGCGGCGGCTGCTGTCGCGGCAGGCCGAGGTGCTGACGTGAGCGAGATTGCCTCGAAGCTGGCAGCCGCTACCCAAGGACTCTCTGCGGACAAGATCGCCCTGATCGTCGCGCTCGGATTGGTGCTCGGCGCCTTCCCCGTCTACGGTTGTCCCACCATCCTGTGCGGCCTTGCCGCCATCGTGCTCCGGCTGAACCTGCCGGCGCTTCTATTGGTGAATCAGATGGCGACTCCCGTGCAAATCGTGCTGCTGGTTCCGCTGGCGCGAGCGGGATCGTGGATATTCGGATCCCGCGCCGGATTCGGCGGCGCCGTCTGGAACGCCGTGGCCGGGTGGGCCTGCATGTCGGTCCCCATGGGAGTGCTGCTCTATTTCACGCTGGGATACGCGCTGCGTCATAGCACAGGCCGGCCGGCGCTTGCCCATCCGTAAGAATGCGTTCAAGCAGGTCTGGGATCTCGTAGACCGCGGAGGTGCGAATTGCGGCGGCACGCTGTCGGAATCGTGCATAATTTTCGGGCGCCAGCAACGTCCGGACGGCATCGCGAATATCGGAGGAGAAGTTCCGGACCACCACTCCGACGCCCTGTTCCTCGATCCATTCCGCGTTATAGCGCTCATGCGCCATGGTCCAGGCGTTGCGCTCTACGATGACCGGCAGCCGCTTCGCCAGCGCTTCGCTGATCGATCCCGGCCCCGGTTTGCCGATGAAGAAATCGGCCAAATCCATGAAAGCCGGAACTTCCCGGGTGAACCCCACCACGAACATGGGAATCCGCTTTTTCATGGCCCTCAGCGCGCCGGCGACCGGCTCGTTCTTCCCGCACAGCAGAATGAGCTGAACCCCGCTATCGGGGCGGTTGAGCGCTTTGGCAATCCTCAGCATCTCGCGGGAACCTTCGCCGCCGAAGAGCACCAGTCCGGTGGGCAAACCCGTTTCCAGGCCCAGCCGCATTCTCTCGCCCTGGCGATCGCCCATCCCCGGCGCGTAGAACTTCGGATTGAGGATCATGCCGGAGGTGCGCAGGACGCGATGATCGGGAATTCCGAGCTGTCGCGCTTGCCCGGCTGCGCGGTTAGATCCGCAGATGACGTATTGCTCCTGACGCTCGATCCAGAAGTGCGGCGGGTAGTCGGCAATGTCGGTGAGCACGGTCACGAACCGGCTGTGCGGCCACGCGCGGTCCAGCGCCGCCTTGAGCGCGCGATTGTAATGCGGAATCAGCGACACCACCAGGTCGGGCCGGTACTGCGCCCAATGGCGCTCCAGCACCCGCACCTGGGAGGCGTGGGACAGCCGGATGAGCAAGTGCATCAGTGGAATCGTCTGCGCCGTGCCCAGCGTCCAACCGCGCCGGAGCATGATGTTGTAGACGTCCTGAAAGGGAATGCCCGTGCACTTCCGGATGAAGTCGATGGAATCCAGCAGATCCTGGATCGAGAACATTTCCACCTGCCAGGGCCGGCGCTGCTCCCGGATGACTTCACACAAAGCCGTGGCCGCGGCCCGGTGCCCTCCGCCGGCATCGATGTAGATGAGAGCGATCTTACGGTTCAATGGGCGCTCCTTTGCCGCACCGCGGACGTTTCCGTGCCGCCGTGCCGGAGGCGGTCGAGCAGCCGCGCGGCGTCCGCCGCCGTCGGTTCGTTGCCCTCGGGTTCTTGTGCCAGGTACGCGCGGAGATATCGCTCCGCCCTGGCGGCGTCTCGCCCCGCTCCGATGAGATGCTCGGCCGCGCGGTAGTATGGCGCCAGATCGTCTGGCACGCCGCGGCGCGCACCCGTCAGGAACCCGTCGAGATCGCTTCCGCCGGTGCCATCGGCGTAGATTCCCGCCAGAATGGCGTAGGCCTCCGCACGGCCGCCGTCCAGGTCCATCGCCTGCTTCGCCGCAGATTCGGCTGCGCCTGGGTTGGAGTGCGCGGGAGCCAGGTAGAACTGCGCCAACGCAATCCGCGCCCGGTAACTAGACGGCTGCGCTTGCGCTGCCTGCCGTAGCAGGGCCTCAATCTCCGCCGGCGGGGCAACCCGGGCTCTCGCCAAAAAACCTTCCGGGGCGTCGACTGCCGCGATCCGCTCCGCGGTGGAAATCGCCTTTCGCGGATCGCCGCCGGCGATGCCTGGCGCCAGCAGGTAGAATTCCAGCAAGTCCCGCAGCGCCTGGACATCCCGCGGGTCGAGCGCCAGCGCCGTGTCGATCTCTTTTTGGAACCTGCGCGCCAGAAACAACTGCTGGACCACGTTGGCATGTTGCGCCGTGACTCCCAGCACCTCGGCGAGCTGCCGGTGGTACCTGGCGGTGCGGCCATCCAATGCGACGGCCCTCTCGGCGAGTTGCAAAGGAGCGGTATGGTCACCGAAGGCATTGCGAATCTGCGAGAGGAGGAAATGCGCGAGCGGGTCATCGGGGGCCTCCCGAATTCGCGCCTCGACGATGGTGCGCGCGCGCTTCCAATGGCCCGCTTCGATCAGCCGTTCAGCGGGAGTTTGCTGTGCCCAGCCCAGGGACGCCGCCCAGAAGATCGATACCAGCGGGATTGCGATTTTGGCTTTCACTACACTTCAGAATCACGTCATAACGGTTTCAGGAAGATGACGGGGCAGTGAATTTTCACAACGTGGGGCGGATGCCCTCGTCCGCGCCGGCCCCCAGGTCCGGCTTTTCTTGCCGGCCGGTCGCATCCCCCGCTCGCGACTCCTACAATGTTATCTGAATGGCCGGAGATGCCGAAAGGGGCAGGAGACGAACAGACATCGCGGCCGCTTTGGCAGTGACATGCCTTGTTCTGCTGGCGGCGGTGTTGGACAGCGTTCAAATGGCACCGGCGCTTGGACATTCCACGAGGATCAATCCGAAAGACGGTCTCCTCTATGTCTGGATACCAGCCGGGAAGTTTCGCATGGGCTGCTCCGCGGGCGATAACGCTTGTTTTGCCTGGGAGCTGCCGGGCCGCTCCGTCACCATTAACAGAGGATTCTGGATTGGTGCCACGGAGGTGACTCAGGACGCATACAGGCGCGTGACAGGAAGCGACCCAAGCCTCTACAGGGGCGATCGTCTGCCAGTGGACCGCGTTAGCTGGCATGACGCAAGAAAGTACTGTCAGGCGGTCGCCATGCGCCTGCCGTCCGAGGCTGAGTGGGAATATGCCGCCCGAGGCCGCACTGTCGCGGCGCGGTACGGGCCGCTGGAAGAAATCGCCTGGTACGCAGGCAACAGCGCCGACAGCACTCACGAAGTCGGCAGCAAGCGCCCGAATGCTTTTGGACTTTACGATACTCTGGGCAACGTGTGGGAGTGGGTCGAAGACGCGTATGAGAAGGCGCCAGACAAGAGAATCCTGCGGGGCGACTCGTTTTATAACCTCGCCCCACACGTGCGCGTTTCAGACCGTCTTTGGGCCACGCCCGATACCGCCCACCGCGACATGGGGTTCAGGTGTGTTGGAGACTGAGGCCCCACAGCGTCCCACACCGGCACAGGGTGTCCCATTAGCGGACAGTCGCATCCGGCGGCTATCCCATTTATCTTCTGAAACGTCATAATGTTAAGTCAGGCGCGGAGTGGCAGGCGCCGTGCCCCATCATCTGCGGACATCGAAATGGACATACCCCGAAAAGACGCTGCCCGGAAGAGACTGATCCGCCGGATCCTGATCGGAGTGGTGGTGCTGGCGGCGATTCCCGCGATTACCATCGGCCTCTCGCGCTTGAAGCCGGCGGCGCCGGGGGTCGACCGGTCCACGGTCTGGATCGACGCCGTGAAGCGTGGTCCCATAGTGCTCGAGGTGCGCGGCCTAGGCACGCTGGTGCCCGAGGAGACCATGCTCATTCCGGCCACCACCGACGGCCGGGTGCAGCGCATCCTGATCTACCCGGGCACGCCCGTCAAGGCCGATTCGGTGGTGATGATTCTGACCAGCCCGGAGCTCGAGACGCAGTTGCTGGACGCCGAATACGGCCTGAAAGCCGCCGAGGCGGATTACGCCAACCTGAAGGTCACGCTGGAGAAGGCCAAGCTCGATATGCAGTCCACGGTGGCGCAGGTGGGCGCGGACTTCAACACCTCGAAGCTCCAGGCGGACCGCGACCAGGCGCTTGCCAAAGAGGGCCTGTTCTCGGAAGTGGATGCCAAAATCTCGGCGGTGAAGGCGCAGGAGCTGGGTGGCCGGGTGGAACTCGAGCAGAAGCGCCTGGCCATCAACGGCGACGCTGAAGAAGCGCAACTGGCGGCCCAGCAAGTGAAAGTCGAGCAGCTTCGCGGGCAGTACAACCTGAAGAAGAGCCAGGTGGACCAGTTGAAGGTGCGGGCCGGCTTCGACGGCATGCTGCAACAGCTTCCCACTCCGGTGGAGGTAGGCCAGAAGGTCACTGCCGGCACGCCGCTGGGGAAAGTGGCGCAGCCCTCCAAGCTGAAGGCCGAGCTGAAAATCGCTGAAACACAAGTTAAAGATATCGCTTATGGGCAGCCCGCCGTGATCGACACACGGCTGGCTGGAGGCGGATCGAACGGGCTGATCGAGGGCCGCGTGTCGCGCATCGATCCCTCCATTTTGAACGGCACGGTGACGGTGGATGTGGCTCTAAAGGGCACGCTTCCCCCCGGCGCGCGTCCCGATCTGAGCGTGGACGGCACCATCCAACTGGCCAAGCTCGACGACGTGGTGTATGTCGGACGGCCGGTATTCGGGCAGCAGGACAGCACCGTGCAGCTCTTCAAACTCGAGCCGGACGGGAAATATGCTGGCAAAGTGAAGGTACAGCTTGGCCGCAGCTCCGTCAATACCATAGAGATCAAGGATGGCCTGAAGGTTGGCGACCAGGTGATTCTTTCAGACATGTCACAGTACGATAATTACGACCGGATTCGTTTGAACTAAGTTCTCGCGGTTTTCGTAGGTAAGAGGGGTATAGACGATGGACAATGGCTCACAACCGCTGATTCGACTGGAGAAGGTGAGCAAGGTTTTTGTGACGGATGAGGTGGAGACGCACGCGCTATCGGGCGTCCACATCGATGTCGCGAAAGGAGAGTACCTGTCGATCGCGGGGCCTTCCGGCTGCGGCAAATCGACGCTGCTCGCCATCCTGGGGTTATTGGACACGCCCACCGACGGCATGTACTACCTGAATGGCGAGCCGGTGACGGGGCTGAAGCTCTCCCAGCGGGCGCGCATCCGCAACCGCGAGATCGGTTTTATTTTCCAGGCGTTCAACTTGATCGGCGACCTCACCGTTTATGAAAACGTGGAGCTGCCGCTGACCTACCGCGGCATGCCGTCGGCCGAGCGCAAGCGGCGCGTGCAGGAGGCGCTCGAGCGCGTGGGGATGTCGCACCGCATGAAGCATTACCCATCGCAGCTTTCCGGCGGCCAGCAGCAGCGCGTGGCGGTGGCGCGCGCCCTGAGCGGCGATCCGCTGATCCTGCTCGCGGACGAGCCCACCGGAAACCTGGATTCGGCGAATGGCGAAGCGGTCATGAACCTCCTGCGCGAGCTGCACCAGGCGGGATCGACCATCTGCATGGTGACCCACGACCCGCGCTACTCGGAGTTCGCCGACCGGACCATTCATCTGTTCGACGGGCGGATTGTCGAGGAGAGTGTCGAGGCGGCCAGGAGCTAACGCGCCGCTTGAGCAACCGGCGGCGGCATCTGCTCTTTGGTGAATCGCGGCAGCATCTCCTCGCGATTGGCCACGTGCCAAACCGCGGCCGCAATCACAGTGGCGGCCTGCCGGGCGTCCTCCGGGACGATGCGCTCGTAAGTATCGAGGTTGGTGTGCCACGTGTGGCTCTGGTATTCGATGGGGTCCTGTTGCAGCCCGATCCCGGCCAGCCCCGCGTTGTTGAAAGAGGTGCTGTCGGTGCCGCCCACGGCCCGGCTCGTGGAGGGCACCGCTCCCGCCACGCCCAGATCCTGAAACGGCGCCAGCGCCGCGCGCACTACGGCGGCGGCTTCCGGCGGCCCAAAAACGGTGGCGCCGCGCACGCGTCCGGTTCCCGAATCGATGTTGAAGTAGGCCACCAGCTTGGAGTACTCCGGCTGAGGGTCCTCGAACGTTCCGAAGTGCTGTTTGACGTAGGCTAGCGATCCCAGCAGTCCCTCCTCTTCGGCGTCCCACAACGCGATGCGTATGGTCCGGCGCGGCTTCTGCCCGAGCGTCTGGATCAGCCGCACAGCCTCCATCATCATGGTCGCGCCGATGGCATTATCGGTGGCTCCGGTGGCGGCGTGCCAGGAATCCAGGTGCCCGCCGAGCATCACGATTTCATCGGCCTTGTCCGTGCCGGGGATTTCGGCCACCACGTTATAGGCGGTCTTGCCCTCCGGGTACACGTGGTTGACGATGTTGAATTCCAGCCGCACCTCCTCGCCGTCATTGAGCAGGCGCTCGATGCGGCCGTAGTCTTCGTTGCGGAGGACCACCGTGGGCACCGCCTTGGCCACGTCGTACGTGCGGTTCTGGAACGCGCGGATCTGGCCGTGCTCGCGCGCGGCGTCGTTGACGCGCACCAGCGCGCCGTTGGCCACCAGCCACGCGTCCACCATCTCGCTGACCTGGGCCGCGGTGAGCCGGCTGGGGTCCGGCGCGGAGGGCTGGCCGCGCCCAGCGGGCACCCCGCCCCGGCCGAAGCCGGCGTTGGGATTGTTGGGATCGAACTGAGCGCGGACCTGGGCGTCGTCGCGGCGCTTCGCCGGCGGGTTGAAATCCACCGGAATGGCGGCCGCTTTGCCCACCAGCACAATCTTGCCTTTGACCTCGCCCTTGTTGGCCTCCAGCCACTGGGTCATTTCTTCCCTGGTAGGCCATTGCCCCTGCGCCGGCGTGATTGTAACCGGCACGCGGGCGCCGCGCCCCGCGGCCGGCGGCCCTTCGGGCGGCGTCACTTCGACGGCGCCGGCGGCTGCCGTGCCGTTGGTCGATGGCGTCCAGCCCAGCACTTTGAATGTGAGAGCGCCCTCGACCGGCGCAACCAGGTAGCCCGCGGCGCGCTCATTGAGCCAGCCGGGATGGCCGAAATCCCACGGCTCGAGGTGCGCGTTCTTCAGGCCCCATTCGGTGAGCGTCGCCGCGGCCCATTTGGCGGCGGCCTCATAATTGGGCGATCCCGCGAGCCTCGGCCCATAACGGTCCGTGAGCATGTGCAGGGTGCGCATGATCTGCGAATGCTCGGCCTCTTCCGAACGGATTCTGGCGTTTACGTTTTGGTCCGCGGTTTCCTGCGCCCACAGGAGACAGGAGAGGACAAGTGCGGCGAACAGCTTTCTCATGCCAACAGAATACGTTATTCGAGCGCCGGCGTGGCGCGGACTCTCGGCCGGCGCATCAGGCGCGCGTGCCTGCGCCCTGTTGGGCGTGGACGGGCGAGAGCCAGGCGTAACGGTCGGGCTTGGCGCCGGTGATGATTCCGAAGAATTCCTTCTGCAACTTCTCCGCCACCGGGCCGCGGCGGCCCTTACCAACCGGAATGCGATCGACGGAACGAATGGGGGTGATTTCGGCGGCAGTGCCGGAGAAGAAGACTTCATCGGCGATGTACAGCATCTCGCGCGGGACGATGGTTTCAACCAGCGGAATGCCGAGGTCGCGGGCCAGCGTCAGGATGGCGTCGCGGGTGATTCCGGGCAGCACGGAAGCTCCCAGCGGCGGGGTGTGGATTTTGCCGTCGCGCACCACGAAGATGTTCTCGCCGGAGCCTTCGCTAACATAGCCGGCGGCGTCGAGCGCGATGCCCTCGGAGTAGCCGTTGGCCAGGGCTTCCATCTTGATGAGCTGAGAGTTCATGTAGTTGGCGCCGGCCTTGGCGAGAGCCGGCAGAGTGTTGGGGGCGAGGCGCGTCCAGCTCGAGATGCAGACGTCGACGCCTTCGGCGAGAGCTTCTTCTCCCAGGTACTTGCCCCACTCCCAGCAGGCGATATAGATGTCAATCGGATTCTTGAGCGGGTTGACGCCCACCTCCCCGTATCCGCGCAGCACGATGGGGCGGATGTAACAGGCATCCATCTGGTTGACGCGGACGAGTTCAAGCATGGCTTCGGCGAGCTGTTCGGGGGAGAAGCCGAGGTTCTCCATGCGGTAAATCCGGGCCGAATCCACCATGCGGCGGATGTGCTCGCGCAGGCGGAAGACGGCGGGTCCGGCGGGCGTGGAGTAGCAGCGGATTCCTTCGAAGACGGAGCTGCCGTAGCTCACCACGTGCGAGAGGACGTGGATGGTGGCCTCGTCCCATCGAATGAATCGGCCGTTATGCCAGATCTTCTCAGTGGGCGTTAACATGCGTCAATTATAGCGTAGGGCTTCGGGGATTCGAGCGGACGCCGCGTTTGGCGCGGGCGTGGATTTCTCCGATGTTGGAGCCGGTGAGAGCGGTGGCAATGGTGCCGCCGAGGAGCAGCGGGAAGGTGAGCGCACCCAGCAGGATGAGCGAAAACGTCTTGGCATCGTTGGTTTCAACCTCGAAAAGCCGGAGCGCCACGACGCAGGCGACATTCAGCAGGCCGACGTTGCCGGGAGCATTGGGCACCACGGTTCCGACGCGGATAATGGCGAGCACGCCCGCCGCCACCCAGAAGGAAAGGTCCAGTCCGTAGGATTTCATGAGGGCATAGACCGTGATGACTTGCAGCAACAGGTACAGCAGGCTGATGAGGGAGGTCATGACGAGGGTGCGTGGATTCCCCATGAGCTGAAGGCCCTCGACGACATGGCGCACGGTTGCGGACCAACGGCTCTCGCTGGTTACGGCGTGGGCCTGGCGCCTGCTGGACACGATCCAGAACAGGCCGCCGGCGCTGAGGACGATGAGCGCGCCCAGGATCTGCACCAGGATGATGAGGTCCTTGGGCATTCCTCTGACGAAGCCGGCGGTGATGAAGAAGGCGAGCAACATCCAGACACCATCGATCAGACGCTCGACGGCGGCGGAAGCGAAGCCGAGCGAGAGCCGCAGGTCGTTCCAGTGAGCCAACAGGTAGCAGCGGATCAGCTCGCCGGCGCGCAGGGGGAGCACTTCATTGGCGAACAGGCCGACATAAATGGCCTGCACGGTGCGCCAGAGCCGCAGCCGGACCACGGGGGCAAGAAGAGTGTTCCAACGCCAGCCGTGCGCGACGTAAACAGCGAAGTCGGCCAGGATGGCGACGCTCACCCACCTCCAATCGAGGGAGCGGATGGCGGGCATGAGGTCGTTGATGGGGTAGCCGTGGAGCACCCACAGCAGGCAACCGATGGAAAGACCATAGCCCAGCAAATGGGGCAGCCAGGAAGGCATTTTGCGGCGCGAAGGCGGTTCGCTCATCCGTTCGAATGATCTCCGGGTATTACGAGTTCATGATAGCGTGGCGACGCGGCGGAACATTTCCGCGAATCCTTCGAGCGGGATTTGCTCGGCGCGGAGGGAGGCTTCGGGCCAGGCATCCACCACTTCCTTTCCGTAGAGGCCGGCGAGGTTGTTGCGGAGCGTCTTACGCTTTTGGCGGAAACATTGGGCGACGAAGCGGAGAAAGGCGTCGCGGTCGGGCAAGCCGGGGTCGGGGCTGCGCGGCTCGAGCAGCACGACGGCGGAATCGACTTTGGGCGGCGGGTAGAAAGCCGCGGGCTTCACCTCGAAGAGCAGGCGGGGGCGGGCGTAGAGCGCGGTCCTGACGGTTAGGTATCCATATTCGCGGTCGCCGGGGCGCGCCACCAGCCGTTCCGCGACCTCCTTCTGAATCAGAAAGACGGCGCGGGGCGGGTTGAGGAGAAGCACCTTCTCGAGAATCGGCGAGGCGATGTAGTAGGGCAGGTTGCCGGCGATGGTGGCGCGGCCCCATTGGGCGAGGTCGGTTTGGAGCACGTCGGCGCAGACGATTTCGAGGCGCGGCTGGACCGCGAATTTGAGATGGAGGCGCTCGGCCAGGCGCGGGTCCACCTCGACGGCCACTACGCGCGCGGCGCGCTTCAACAGTTTTTCGGTTAAAGCACCGCGGCCGGGGCCGATTTCGACTACCAGATCCTGGCGCGCGGGACAGGCCGCGGCGGCGATGCGCTCGAGGATGGATCCGCGAATGAGAAAATGTTGCCCGAGTTTCCGAGGGGGCACGCGAGCGCCGTCAGCCGCGCACGCTGATCTGGCTGCGGCGGAAAGAAACCAGCACCTTGCCCCAGGTGGGCCGGCCAAAAACAGTAGCCGGAGCGAAGCGCGAAAACAGGACCAGGTTGTTCTCGATTTCCGGGGGCATCTGGCCCTTGGTGACGACACAACCCTGGACCCGGCCGCGTTCGTCGATGGTCACCTCGACCATGGTTTCATCGCCCGCGTCCACCGGGTACATCTCCTCGAGAGCGGGGTCGGTGTAAAGCCTCCACAGGGGCACGTCGTTGCGGAAGTTGTGCGGAAACGCGAGGCTGGGGACGAGCATGGCGAACATCACCAGAGCGGAAAGCACGCCGCCGGCGAAGGGGAGGGCCATGGGCCGCATGAGGTTTTCGAAGACCAACTGCATGCGCCCGGCCCAGCGGTGGGCGCGGGCGGAAAGACCCACGTGCGAAAGCCGCCGCAGGCGCTCGTTGAGAGCGAGCGTGCGCAATCCCTCCAACAGGCGGGCGGGTAATTCAGGTCTATCGAGCCGGCGGAGCGCCCCGCGCAGCTCTCGCATGGATTCGAATTCCGCGCCGCACTGGCGGCACGATTCGAGGTGCGCCAAAACACTCTCCTCCTCTCTGGCCGTAACCCTCCGGTCGAGGAGTGAAGAGACCATTTCATGCATCTTGTCACAGCTCATAGCTTCCTCACTCTGCCGTCTTCGGCACCAATCGCAAGGCCGGCCTGGAATTCAGGCTTCCCGCGAGTTCTTCCCGCAGGGCCTCGCGGCCGCGCAGGATTCGAGACTTGACGGTCCCCAGGGAGACACCAAGGATTCCCGCGATTTCCTCATAACTGAGGTCTGCGATGTCCCTGAGCACCACGGATTCGCGGAAAACGGGATTAATTCGTTCGAGCGCCGCTTCAATCATGACGTGCTGTTCGCGATCGAAGGTTACGTCAAACGGCGAGCGGCTTTTGTCCGGTATAATCTCCTCCCAGTCGCGGGTTTCTTTCGGATTTGCGTCCGGATCCACTTCGCGGTGGCGGTGCCGAAAAAACCATCGCCTGGCATTATGGGCTTCGTTCACGGTGATGCGGTAGATCCACGTCTTCAGGGTGCTCTGTTGGCGGAAGTTCTCGATATTGCGGAAAACCTTCAGGAAAACCTCCTGGACCACGTCACACGCCTCGGCAGGGTCGTTCAGCAGCCGCAAAGCCAGCGTGTAGACGGGTTGCTGGAACCTCGTGAGCAATTCCTCGTAGGCCCATTCAGACCCCTCGCGCAGGGATTCCACCAGGCGGAGATCATCCGACTCCGCGTCTTCCGCCGTCTGTTCCGGGCTCAGGTCCACGATTGAAGCGGCCACCAATAGCCTCACATTCAGCCTGACTTCAAACTAACAGGAATCGACTGGCCTTGCAAAGAGGTAGACACCCGTGGGGGTCAAATAGTTCCCGGAGCGCGCCAGCGCGGCCCTTACGGTAACCTGGGGGTTCATGCCCGTCATATACGCGCCCGAGCTTACGCGATTCACGGAAGAGATCCTGGCGGCCGCGGGAGTGCCGTCGCACAAGGCCGCCATTACAGCCGCTTCCGTGGTGGCCTCCAACCTGCGCGGCGTGGATTCACACGGCATCCAACTGGTGCCGTTTTACGTGGACAAGTTACTGGCCGGGGAAATGGACCCGCACACAGACGGCCGGGTGATTTCGGAAAGCGGCGCGTGCCTGGTGTTCGACGGGCAGAACGGGATCGGACAGTGGATCGCGGAGACTTGCTGCGGCCACGCGGTGCGCATCGCCGGGCAGCAGGGGATGGCGCTGGTGGTGGCGCGCGAGTCGAATCACTTCGGCGCGGCGGCGTGGTGGGCGCAGAAGATGCGGGCGGCGGGGCAGATCGGAATCGTGATGTGCAACGCCTCGCCCATCGTGCCACCGTGGCAGGGGAAGCAGGGGCAAGTGGGCACCAACCCGATCTCGATGTCGGTGCCGGGGCCGTGGCTGCTGGATATGGCGACCACCACGGTGGCGGCGGGCCGCGTCTTCAAAGCGTTCCTCAACGGGCAGCCGGAGATTCCGGCGGGATGGGCGCTCGACTCCCAAGGTCTGCCCACCACCGACACGGCCGAGGCGTACAAGGGAATGCTCATGCCGCTGGGCGGCTACAAGGGCAGCGGCCTGGCCATGATGGTGGAGATCCTGTGCTCAGTGCTGAGCGGCGGCGCCCTGCCCAACCAAGTGAGCGGCATTCGCTCCCACAACAAGACGGCGCGGGTGAGCCAGGCTTACATAGCGATTGAAGTGGCGCGTTTCATGCCGCTGGAGGAATTCACCGCGCGCATGGAAATGCTGGTGAACCTCATCAAGACGGCGGCCGCCGCGCCGGGCTACGACGAGGTGCTGGTGGCGGGCGATCCGGAGTGGCGCACCGAGGCCGAGCGGCGCCGGCACGGCATTCCCATCGCAGAGGGGAATTGGGAAGGGTTGTGCAAGACGGCGGCGCGGGTGAACGTGGCGGCGCCGGTCCGCTAAAATAGAAAGCAGGTGCTGGTCTCCATCTCTCCCAAGCCGGGCCACGGAACAAGCGGGCTTCCGCGCCCGCAGTGGCTGCGCGCGCCGGCGCCGGGAGGCGAGAACTATCGCGATCTGAAGGAACTCATCGGGCGGCTGCGGCTGCACACGGTTTGCGAAAGCGCGGCTTGCCCCAACGTGGGCGAATGCTGGAACCACCGAACCGCCACGTTCATGATCCTGGGGAACGTGTGCACGCGGCGCTGCGGGTTCTGCGCGGTGGAAAAGGGCGCGCCGCTGCCCGTGGATTACGACGAGCCGCAGCGCGTGGCCGCGGCGGTAGAAGCCATGGGGTTGAAATTCGCGGTGATCACCAGCGTAGACCGCGACGACCGCGCGGACGGCGGCGCGGAGCTGTTCGCTCTGACCATCCGCGCCATCCGCGAGCGTGTTCCCGGCTGCGGCATTGAGGTGCTGACGCCGGATTTCCAAGGCAAGCGCGACGCTGTCGAGATTGTGATGGAAGCCGCGCCGGACGTGTTCAACCACAACACCGAAACCGTGCCGAGGCTCTACCGCCAGGTGCGGCTGGGCGCGCGCTACGAGCGTTCGCTCGACGTGCTGGCTCACGCCAAGCGCGTGGCGCCCGGTACGCCGACGAAATCCGGCTTGATGCTGGGGCTGGGCGAGACTGCGGCGGAGGTGCTGGAGGTGATGCGCGATCTGGGCGCGCGGGGCGTCGATATTCTGACGGTGGGCCAATATTTGCGGCCTTCCGCGAGGCACCTGCCCATCGTCCGTTACGCGACGCCGGAGGAGTTTGAGGAATTGCGCCGCGCGGGATACGAGATGGGCTTTGCACACGTGGAATCGGGACCGCTGGTGCGCAGTTCGTACCACGCGTCGCGGGCGGTGAAGCAGCCCGCGACTCCTTCCTGAAATCCCCTAAAGCAACTGTTGCCCTAGCGACGCTCATCCTGGCTGGCGCCGCGATTTGGGCCGATGTCCCGTCGCACGGACCTACCCTCGCCGGGAAGGCCGCCTTCACCGACTATTCCTAGGAGAGGCCAGGAACCCGGCGCAATCTCACCGTGGCCGACCTGCCAGAGCCATACGCGACTCCCTCTGTGGACAATGGCCCGAGAGGCACGACGAGCATGATTGCGAGGCCCAAGGACGCGTGGCCTCAAGCTCCCCAAGGATTCAGGGTAGAACTGTATGCGACGGACCTGGGAAATCCCCGTCTGCTGCGAACGGCGCCCAACGGAGACCTTTTTCTGGCCGACAGCGAGCCTAGCAAGATCCTTGTCTTTCGGGGCGTGAGCAGTGACGGCAAGGCGCAACAGACCGAAGAATTCGCCACCGGGCTGACAGCCCGTGGTGAAAATCCGGTCTGGAGGGGCGATTGTGCTGGAGCCTGAAACATAACGGCCGTAGAATGTCTTTATGGCGATGGGCGCGCGCAAGCACCGGCAGCGGCAAGAGCAACTGTGGATCAACCATACCGAACTGGCCACCGGCCCCGGTCATCCTTTCTATCTGCGGCTGAACATTCCGGAACCGAAAAGCCAGCGGCGAAAGTGGGCTGGCCAGGCAGCCGAACAGAAGCCGCCTCCATACTGGGCGTGGTGTACAACAGAGGCAAGACGATGCCCCAGGCGGTGAGCTGGTATCGCAAGGCGGCGGATGCGGGTAAGAATCTTCGGGCGGGAGCAGATCGAAGACGAGCTGAAACGCGTGATCGGCCTTGTGGCAGGCGGCTTCGATCTTGCTATCGGGCTTGAGGGTCTCCCCAATCAGGAGCGTGGTGAACGCGGCAAGCTACATCGGCGGGCCGGTTTCCCAGGTGAGATGGTTACCAGCGCCGGCTCGCGAAAGGGCACACTGACACCGCCCGCCACTCCAACCCCCTCGCGATGGCGTGCAAGATGGAGGTTGGAGGCTACCCGCCGTTCAGCGGCCCATCCGCGCCGGCCGTGGCTGAGTGGCCGGACGGCCGGCTTTCAGGGCAGCCGCTGGGCGGTCACCTTGGTGAAGCGGTTGCCGCCGAGCTTGGAGTCTGGATTCGCGCCAGGGAAAACCACCTCCAACTCCAGGACATCGTTATTGAGCTTGCCGGTGTAGGTGATCCTGACTTCTCGCTTGCCGACCTTGCCAACCACGGCAAACGAGACGTCATCGCCGGTGACCTTCCCCTCCTGGATCGGCACCTCTCCTGCCTTGCCGGTGAGCTGTTCTCCATCCTGCTTGAACTGAAATAGAATCTCGGCAGGTCCATGATCGCCGCGGTACTGTCCCTTCCACTGTCCGCTGATATCAGCGGCGTAGGACAGTAAGGGACACAGGACCAAGCACGCGACCACCACCATTGGATGCGTTCTCATGTTGCCCTCCTTCCGAAAAGGAACTCTCAGGCCGCTACGGTTAGCGGTTTCACCGTTCCCTTGAGCCCGAGTCTTTGTAACCGTTTCACGAAATATCGCTGGACCCGATCCGTGTCGATTTGCCCAGATAATTGCCGCCGATCTCCTACACGTATTCCCAATCCCGGAGCCACTGGTGGTCCGGACGCAGCCGGGCCCACATGCCGCGGCCGATGTCGTTTAGTTCCGCCTTCTCCTTGGCATCCAGGGTCCGCCGCTCGCGGACCGCCAGCACCGCGTTGTCCACCTGGTGCGTGTTGACCATGCCCGGTATCGGGGCGGTGATGCCTGGGTTGCCGAGGATGTAGCGAAGAGTCAGGCGCGCGCGCCGGTCGTCCTCTTCCGCGGTAGGGCTGGTGAGCGAGCTGTCCCCCGAAAAAATGGCTTGATCGGAGAAAGGCTTGATCCCGAACACGCCAACGTCATACTCTTTGATGCTGTCGAAGACACTGTCGGTCGGCAGTTGTTTTGAGTTCGCGGTGTATGGGAATAAGGCCACCTCGATCTGCTCCGGATACTGCTCGATCAGCGCCTTGAGCCAGACACGATTGTGAGTGGATACGCCCGTGAATCGCGCTTTGCCCTGCTTCTTGGCCCGCGTCAGGCCCTCGATGGCGGCGTCCTCCACCCGCTGGAGTTCGCCCAAGTCCGGGACTCCTTCCATGGGCAGGGTGATTCGCCACACATCCACGTAGTCCAGCCCGGCCTGCTTGAGGTTTTCATCAAAGGCCTGCATCAGCCGCTTGGGGTCGCGGTACTCCGGGATGCGGGGCTCCCTGGCCCACCAGCCATAGCCAAGGTAGAACTTGTCCCGGCGGCCCTTGAGGAGTTGGCCGTAGGCCACTACCTCCACCGCGGCCATAGCGTCCACGTAGTTGATTCCGACCTCGATGCAGTGGCTCATGACCTTGTCCCGGCTTTCAAAAAAGCCGGGCGCCTTGAGGTAGTCCCAGGAATCGAAGGGCGTAATGTTCTTGACGCCGGTGGTGCTGATCCGTTTCCAGTGTCCGCCGAGGCACACCGCCGAGACCATCAGGCCGGTCTTTCCCAGCCTGCGGTACTCCATGTTCTCGTTGTAGTTGAGAATTCTCCCTGCGGGAGCTTTTTTTGCAGGAGCGTTGGAAGGGGTTCTGACCTGGGCCTCGCCGAGGCCGCCGGCAAGGGCGCCCGCTAGCAGCGCACCCCCACCCACAAAATCGCGTCGCTTGATCCCGTTGTCAGCCATCTATGGAACCTCCAATCGTGTTGAGTCTGCTCATTAGAACACCCATTAGAACACCCAGTCCAGCCCGGTGATCTGCCTAGAATTGGAATCGCACCTGGCAAATCGTGATTGTCCGCTGTACTACTCCTCGCGCCATACTCCATCCTCCCAATTGCCGGGAGCCACGGCCGGTTTCCAGCGGTCGAAGACCCTATCTTTCGGTTCTTTCGGGTCTTATTATAGCTCTTCCTTAGCTCACCGGCGAACTAGCTTGGGTTGTGCTTGGGTTGTGTGCGGGCACGACCGGCCGCCGGGGGCGTACGTTCCGTTTCCGCTGCCACTTTTCACGCCTAGGTTCCGTTGCACATGAAGATGTGTCATCATTCTTCAATACCGCTGCGGCATGTACAACACACCTCACAAGCGGCAAACGGCTTTGGAGGGGAAGACAGTGAGTTTAAACACGGATCAACCCATACCGAAAGCAAATACCGGCTCGGCGTTCTTGAACTGGCTGGCCGATGCGTCGACCGCTCTTGTGCATCTGGAGCGCCGGTTCGATCCGTTCTTCCGGCCGGCGTTCGATGCGGTGTTTCGCGATCCGATCGCGAGTCTGGTAACGGCCTTGATCAACCGTAAGCGCCCGAGCGAAGGCTTGAAAATCGCCGAGGAAAGGCCGCTGCCGGATGAAGAGGCGTACCTCGACTCGATCATCGAGAGCTTCGAGAAGCAAATGCGGTTGCTCTGGAAGCCCGGCCGGTTCGAGCGAGGGGGTAACACGAAGACGCACGGCATCGTGCGCGGGGAGTTTATCGTTCACGACAATCTGCCCGCGGAGTTTCGACACGGCATCTATGCGCAGCCGCGCACGTACCGGGCATGGGTCCGTTTTTCCGGACCGGGCCCTTACATTACACCGGATATCGACGATGTCGGCTTCATGAGTATCAGCATCAAGCTGATGGGTGTACCCGGGCCGAAGTTGATGGAGGAGGAGAAATTCACGCAGGATATGTTCGGGGTTTCCACGCCGACCTTTGTGACCCCCGATACCCCAGCCAACGCGCAGTTGCAAGTCGAGAGCCTGAGGAACGCGCAGATATACTATTTCCTCAACTTCCATCGGTCGCACATACTGGACTTCATTATGCAGGGGCTGTGGATCAAGACTCAGAGCAGTCCCTTTGAAGCCCCCTATTTCAGTTGCGTCCCGTATCTGCTGGGAGAGGGCCAGGCGATGCAGTACTCGGTGTGGCCGCGATCGCCGCGCCGGACGCCGATTCCGCGGCTCCCTCTGCGCCCTCCCGACGACTATCTTAGAGATGCAATGGTCGCCACACTTGCGAAGGAAGATGTCGAATTCGATATTCGCCTGCAAAGGCAAACCGATCCGCACCTGATGCCCATCGAGAACAATGCGGTGCTCTGGCCCGAAAAGCTTTCGCCCCGCGTATCGGTGGCCACGCTTCGCATACCACGGCAGAAATTCGATTCCCCGGCACAGATGGATTTCGCCAAATTGCTCTCGTACAATCCGTGGCACTGTATTGCCGAGCATCGCCCGTTGGGCAACCAGAGCCGCGCCCGGCGCCGGATGTACGACACGCTCTCGAAGTTGCGGCATGCCATGAACGGCGTGCCCCTTTACGAACCGACGGGAGATGAAGTTTTTGAGTAGCGCGCAAAAGATGAGCGTCGATTGCGAGTACGTGGTGGTGGGTTCGGGCGCAGGCGGCGGCACGGTAGCGGCGCGCCTGGCTGAAGCCGGCAGGCGGGTGGTGCTGCTGGAGGCGGGCGGCGATCCGCGAGAGTTGACGGGCGGCAATGCCTTGCATCCGGGCGTGAACCGCCTGCCGCAAGATTACGACGTTCCGGCTTTCCACGCTTTCGCCTCCGAAAATAACGCTATGAAGTGGGACTTCTTCGTTCGCCACCTGGCTGACCGGAGCCTTCAGCGGCGCGATCCGAAGTATTACGAAACGTGGGACGGCAAGCCGGTGGATGGTGTGCTCTATCCTCGCGCAGGCACGCTCGGCGGATGCACGGCGCACAACGCAATGATCCTGGTTTATCCCCACAATGCGGACTGGGACTTCATTGCGCAGCTCACCGGCGACCCCAGTTGGGGCTCCGGGAAAATGCGCCGGTACTTCGAGCGCCTGGAAAACTGCCACTACCGCCCGGCGCATCGCTGGCTGTCCAGGATCGGCATTAACCTCACCAGGCATGGATGGAAGGGATGGCTGCACACCGAGAAATCGATTCCCATGGCGGTCCTGCGCGACCGGGATTTGGCCGAGACCATTGTCACGTCTGCGTTGGAAGCGCTTCTGCAGGACGGCCGCCAGGAGGAGCGCGCGTGGTGGGCCATGGAAGGGGGGCTGGATCCGAATGACTGGCGGCTGGTCAGGCAGAACGCGGTCGGTACCCGTTATGTCCCACTGACGACGCACGGGCACCGGCGCTTTGGTGTACGCGAACGCGTATTGGACGTGGCGCGCCGCTTTCCCAACCGCCTCAGGATCGTGATGAATGCGCTGGCCTCCAAAGTGATTCTCGATGCGAATAACCGCGCCGTGGGCGTGGAGTACCTGAAGGGGGAACGCTTGTACAGGGCTCATGCCAGGCCAAGCCATGCCGCCGGCGAGCGCCGCACGGTCTATGCGTCGCGCGAAGTCATTTTGTCCGGTGGCGCTTTCAACTCACCGCAACTGTTGATGCTCTCCGGCATCGGGCCGCCCGAGGTGCTCGAGCGGCAGGGCATCCAGGTGCGCGTGGCACTGCCGGGCGTGGGGACGAACTTGCAGGACCGCTACGAAATCGGTGTGGTGAATCGGATGAAGTTTCCCGCTTGGGACGCTTACAAAGGCGCAAGCTTCAGCGCCGGCGACCCGCAATTTGACGAATGGAAGAGTCGAGGCACGGGCGTGTATGCCACCAACGGGGCCGTGCTGACGGTGTTCCGGCGCTCGAAAAATGCCGGTGAACTGCCTGATTTGTTCTGCATGTCGCTGCTGGCCCCATTCCGCGGGTATTTTCCCCAGTATTCCCGGGAAATTGCCGATCATTTGAACTATCTGACCTGGGTGGTGCTGAAGGCGCACACAGGGAACCGGGCCGGCCAGGTGACGCTGCGCTCCAACGATCCTTGCGACACACCGCTGATCGATTTCCAGTACTTTCAGGAGAGCGGCGAAAAGGATCTGGACGCGGTGGTGGATGGGATACGATTCGTTCGCCGTTTGGCGGCCGGTCTCAAGCGAGAGGGCCTGATCGACAAAGAGGAGTTGCCCGGCGAGGATCTGCAGAGCGACCAGGAACTGAAGGATTTTGTCCGTTACAACTGCTGGGGGCATCATGCTTCCTGCACTTGCGCCATAGGGCCGCCGGAACAGAACGGCGTATTGACCAGCGATTTTTGCGTGCACAACACTCTCGGCCTGCGCGTGGTAGATGCCTCGGTGTTTCCCCGGATTCCAGGCTTCTTCATCGCCAGTTCGATTTACATGATTGGCGAGAAGGCGGCTGACGCGATTCTTGCGGATGCGAAGCGGGCCGGGCGGGCCGAGAAAGACCGTGTCAAGCCAAAATAGAAACGTCCAAGAAAAACTTCACAAAACTCTCCTTGCATGGTATATAAAGATTATAGGAAGGGATAGGAGGAGGGGGGATGAGAATCCTCGTAGCGGCGCGAGCGTTTTTCGGGCTCGCTTTGCCGGCTATCATCGCGGCGGACGGCGTTTGGGCGGATCAGGCATGGACCAACGTGGGACCGCAAGGCGGCGCCATTCTGGTCCTGACCGCCGATCCGCAGAATCCCGGCGTTTTTTACGTTGGAACCTACGTCGGTGTGTTTAAGAGCGTTGACGCCGGCGTCACATGGGAGAGCGCCGGCTTGAGCGGATGGGTCGTGAACCACGTACTGGTCGACCGCCAAGATTCGTCGATGGTCTACGCGCTGACGACCGGACTGCCGAATGGAGATAATCCTATCATCCAGGCGTTCCAGAGCACCGACGGCGGCACGACCTGGAACCAGACTGGCAGCCCACCAAGTCCATGCTGCGCGGTCTTTACCCTCGACGCGCAGGGCACGCTCTACGCGGCAGGTTATAACCAGCGCGAACTACTGACGAGCACCGACGGAGGTGCGAGCTGGCTCACGGCCGGCCTGCTGCCCGTGAATTATACATTTGTCGACTTGGCGATCGACCCGCAGAATGCCGGCACGCTGTACGCGGCGAGCGCGGGAAATTTGGCGGGGCGGATTGTCGGAACGCTGTTCAAGAGCACGGACGGCGGGGCTACGTGGAGTCAAACCGGCTCGGGACTGGCGACGAGCAACGGCGATTTTTTCGCCCCGGG
>Ga0181538_10001075_pt1 | contig 31447 bp, 31 predicted proteins | sample PEATcosm2014_Bin_40_FD_119773 | JGI IMG/M metagenome (GOLD analysis project Ga0181538, IMG submission 119773) | Peatland microbial communities from MTU Mesocosm Facility, Houghton, MI, USA - PEATcosm2014_Bin23_30_metaG | ecosystem: Environmental > Terrestrial > Soil > Wetlands > Peat | place... | reverse complement strand
TTTTTGAGCACCATTTACTGCATCAATTTCCTAAAGACGTGATGCTGCGCAATGCGTTCATTCCCATCGAAGTGGATGAGAACATGCTGATTGTGGTTGTCAGTGAACCAGATAATCCAGATTTACTCGCCATTATTGGCGAATCTGTTTCGTATGATGTGCGTTTTGATGTCGGCATTCGGCTTGATATTACCGATGCAATCAAAGAATATTATGAACGTGCATTAACTGAAGTTGAGCAAGACGTTGATTTACGCGAAGAACGTCGCCTTGGCGCTCAAGAACATCAGCAAGAATTGCGCGATCAGGAAGTTTTCTATGGTGAAGATGAAATCGCCGAAGGCTTTCAAGAAGTGAATTTCGAAGATAACGAAGAAGACTAAGAAAGAATGTTCATGACGTCACGTGATGAAGAATCAGTCGTTGCGCTCGTAGATGCTTTGATAGAACGCGCTGTCCTATCAGGCGCGTCAGATATTCACATCGAGCCGTATAGAACGGAAGCAAAAATACGGTATCGTCATGATGGCGTACTCCATGATCAAAATCCGATTCCTCATCGTTGTGTGCAACAAGTCATTGCACGGTGTAAAGTGTTGGGCTCGATGAATATTGCCGAACGCCGCATTCCGCAAGATGGAAAATTTAATAAAAATATTAAAGGGCATCATATCGATTTTCGGGTGTCCACATTCCCGGGAATGTACGGAGAAAAGGTCGTAATCCGTATTTTAGATCGCTCGCATAACATGATCACACTCGATCATGTAGGATTGTCCCCCGCACTTTGCGCCTCATTTCGCGCACTGCTCAATAAACCAAGCGGTTTTCTTTTAGTTGCCGGCCCCACCGGTTCGGGTAAAACAACCACGCTTTATGCAGGGCTTGCAGAGCTCAATAATCATGAACGCAATATCATCACTCTCGAAGATCCGGTTGAATATGATCTGCCGGGCATCACGCAAGGGCAGATTCGCCCTGATGTCGGCTTTACGTTTGAAAAAGGCATTCGCGCCATTTTACGCCAAGATCCCGATATCATCATGATTGGTGAAATGCGCGATACACAAACGGCGCAAATTGCGATTCAGGCCGCGCTCACGGGGCATGGCGTTTTAAGTACCGTGCACACCAATGATGCGGCGAGCGTCATCATGCGTTTGATTGATATGGGCATCGAGCCCTTTCTTATCAATGCTGCGGTGAGTGGTGTACTTGCCCAACGCTTAGCGCGCAAAATTTGCCCCGCGTGCAGAACACCGTATGAACCATCAGCAGATGAAAGAACGATGCTTGCGCGATTAGGCTCTTCACTCACCACACTTTCTAAGGGCGCTGGGTGTGTGGCATGTGATGGCCATGGCTATAAAGGCCGCGTTGGCATTTTTGAGCTACTCGTGATTGATGCGGGATTACGTTCACTCATTATGCGCGATCCATCCCATGATGTGATTGCTGAATATGCGCATTCGCATGGCTTTCAATCACTCCTTAATGATGGTCTGAGCAAGGTCGGGCAGGGAGTTATTTCGCTCCAGGAGCTGATGCGGGTTGTTTAACCTAGTCCTTATTTGCAATCCTGTTATACTGAAAAACATCGTATAACAAAGGCTTTTCATGTTACAGATTACCAATCTGAGCGTTGCTCATAATGAGCAGCTCATTCTCCATGATATCTCCATAACCATTGATCCGGGCAGCATTCATGCGCTTATGGGGCCCAATGGTGGCGGTAAAAGTACGCTCGCCGCAACGTTGATGGGACATCCGCTTTACACCATCAAGCATGGTTCCATTATCTATAACGGTGCCGATATTACCGCTGAGCCGTCGCATGTGCGTGCAAAAAAGGGCATCTTCCTCTCTTTCCAGCATCCTTATGCCATCCCGGGCGTGTCGGTTGCAACGCTCTTAAAAGAAGCGCATCAGGCTCTGAGCGGGCAGCAAATGGAAGTTCAAGCTTTTCGTGAGCAGCTTTACGCGGCGATGGATGCGCTTAAAATTCCTCATGCATTTGCCGATCGTGCCATCAATGATGGATGTTCTGGCGGTGAGCGCAAACGGCTTGAAATGCTGCAGCTTATGATCTTAAAACCATCGCTCGTGATCCTTGATGAACTTGATTCAGGTTTGGATATCGATGCGTTGCAGTTAGTCTGTGAGGCGCTTGCAACGGTGCGCACCCATAATCCTTCGATGAGCATACTCATGATTACGCACTATAATCGCATCATGGAATATATTAAACCCCATGCAGTGCACATTCTTTCTGCGGGACGCATCATAGAATCGGGCGATCATACGCTCGTTGAAACGATCGAATTACATGGCTATACGGGAGTGCGTAATGATGCAGCGCAGCAAGAAAACCGCTAACGATCACGACTATGCATTCGTGGCGCAAAAAGGCCTCAATGCTGATATTGTGAAACATATTTCCGAATCAAAAAATGAACCCGGTTGGATGACCGATTTTCGGCTCAATGCCCTTTCAATCTTTGAACGCATGCCGATGCCAACGTGGGGCGCCGATCTTTCCGCACTCAATCACGCTGACATTCATTATTACGTAAAGCCGCTTGAAAAGCAGGAAAAATCCTGGGATGACGTGCCGCAAGATATTAAAACGACGTTTGATAAACTGGGCATCCCGCAAGCGGAACAAAAATTTTTAGCCGGTGTTGGCGCGCAGTATGAATCAGAAATCATTTATAAAAGTTTGCAAAAGCGTTGGGCAAAGCTGGGCGTTATCTTCATGGATATTACGCAGGCATTGCATGAACACCCGGAAATCGTAAAACAATACTTTGCCACCATCATTCCTCCGCATGATAACAAATTTGCAGCGCTGAACTCTGCAGTCTGGAGCGGCGGCAGCTTTTTATATGTCCCGCAGGGCGTGCAGGTTGATCTGCCGATTCAAGCCTATTTCAGAATCAATGCCGCAAGCATGGGGCAATTTGAACGTACGCTCATTATTACCGAACCAGGTAGCTCAGTGCATTATGTTGAAGGCTGCAGCGCACCTGCATATCGCCAGCATGCATTGCACAGCGCGGTGGTGGAAGTGATTGCGCATGCATCATCAAAAGTACGCTATACCACGATCCAAAACTGGTCCAATAACGTCTATAATTTAGTCACTAAACGTGCAGTTGCGTATCGCAATGCGCAGATGGAATGGGTTGATGGCAATTTCGGTAGCAAAGTCACCATGAAATATCCGGCCATCATACTCAAAGAAGAGGGCGCAAAAGGGCTGATCATCTCAATTGCCGTTGCGGGTAAAGGGCAGCATCTTGATGCCGGCGGAAAAATTATTCATCTTGCGCCGCGCACCACATCTAATATTGTTTCTAAATCAATCAGCAAAGATGGCGGCCGCGCGAGTTATCGCGGATTATTAAAAGTGGTAAAAGGGGCCGTCGGCGTTCGGTCTAAAGTGCAATGCGATGCATTGTTGCTCGATCCTATTTCTCGCACTGATACCTATCCGACTATTGATGTGCGCGAGCAAAACGTCGATATTGGGCATGAGGCATCAGTGAGCAATCTTAATGAGGATCAGCTCTTTTATCTTATGGCTCGCGGACTTTCTGAGGCCCAAGCGCGCGCGTTGATGGTCAATGGATTCATTGATGCGTTTGTAAAGGAATTGCCGATGGAATATGCGGTTGAGATCAATCGCTTGATTGCGCATGAGATGGAAGGATCAATCGGATGATCCTTCGTGACGGCTCCTTCGTCAGGCTCAGGATGAGCGGAATTTCATTGTATGATGATAATAAAATCAATATCATCATACCCCGTGGCCAGCGGATTTCCGAGCCCATCGACTTGCGCTCCCATAATGCGCACGATATAACGATCATCCTTGAGCCCTCCAGCTGCGCAACCATCATCCTTGGCAGCCATCCAGGCATCCGAGAGGCCACCATCACGCGCAGAATCCAGTGTATCCTGCAGGAGCAGGCCACCCTTACCCTCCATTATAATGAAGCCTGGCACGAAACTATTACCTCAAAAGCTGAGGTTGCTGTTGAACAAAAGGCCTATAGTATGCTATATTATAATCATAGCGTGCAAGGCGGGGGCCAAGTTTATCAGCAGTTTTCACTGATGATTACCGAACCCGAGGCGCATGCAGAAATAAGGGGAATTTACCAGGTTACCGGCAAGGGGTCAGTGGCGATGACCACACTCCAGCATCACGATGCCAAATACTCGGTAAGCAACCTGCAGTTAAGGGGGACTGCCCGGGATACCGCGCAGATTCACCATCAGGGAACGATCAACATCACCAAGAATGGCGCACACACTGAAAGCGCGCAGCATACGCAGCTCCTTTTACTGAGTGATCAAGCCCGTGCCACTTCAATACCCAACATCGAGGTACTTACCCATGAAGTGCAATGTGCCCACGGCAGTGCCATCGGGCGGCTTGATCAAGAGCAGTTATGGTATCTGCAAGCGCGTGGACTCTCCCCAGATAAAGCGGAACAAATGTTAATAGATGGATTTTTAATTTTTAAAGGATAATCCGTATGAATAAACAATATATCATTTTACTCAGCTCACTTATCGCCTGCACCAGCAAGGGGATGAATCGTGAAGAGTATCCGACGCGTATGGATCAAAAAGAGTTTATGGCTCAAAAAGAGAATATTTGCGCAATCGATGAGGAAATTAATAAGAGTGTTAATGCTTTAAAAGATACGCTTAATGAAGATGCGCTGATAGCCAAGATAGAAGAAGCATTACAGCCCTATGAATCAAATCCGCAAGTGAGAAGGGCATTTATACAAAGCTATGCATGTCGCCCGGCAACTCCAAGCGTAACGATTCAGGTAGGTGAAGACACAGAGGATTGGCAAGGCAGGGTTTGGCAATATGCAGTAAATAATACGGGTTCTCGCATTGCTGTACTGACTGATATGCAATATTGTAGACCAGAATCTTTTTTTCAAAAGCTCACTATTTGGGGAGAAGAGGCTCGCGGACAATGGACGCAACTTGCTAAATATGAAGTCATACGCCGAATGTATGATAGTCATCGTATATATCTGCTGCTCAATGGCGATGCGTTCGTGTGGAGATATCCTTCAGAGGATAATACAAGAATGATCAATCTTAGGGACTACTTTGCTACAGGTCTTAGTCTTGAACAGGTCGACATTGCTTTGCAACAAGAGCTTGCACAACCCTTTGTACTAGAAAATGTCAGAGGTTGGCTGGATGGGCGCAAGGTTGTATATAGAAAAGACAGGCGTATCGACATAACCGAAACAGAATTAATGGTGCAATATAGAACTACGCTTGCCGATATCGCAAAATATCTCGTGAAAAAGGCGCAGCATGTTGAACAAACTGAAAATCCTCAAGTACAGCATGTTGAACAGACTGAAAATCTTCAATCAGATACCAAAACAGAATAAATATCCGCACGCTATTTTTAGTGGATGTGTTGCAGGAAAATAATCAATGCAAAAAAGTTATATCATTGTACTCAGCTCACTCATTGCCTGCACCAGCAGGGGTATGGATGAATCTCTCTTCATCGCATCGTGGGTGCAGGAAGCGGCAAAAGAAGATGTGCTTACGCTGCAGAAACAAAAGCAACTCATCCCTCACCATGTATCCAACGCTATCAATAATCAATTCATGCGTTATGCGCATGATAACGGCATCTCTGATGAGATCATGTTAGAAGCCCAGAAAAAATATCGCTCTTTATATCGAGATATTACCGCACTATGTTTGCATGGTAATGCGATAGCGAGATTTCATGTCAATCCAAATGCAACTGAGATTGTGGTTATAGAAGCGGCAGATGCAGCTTCAGATAAAAGAGCAATAAACGTATGGAGAGAGTTGCCTGCAAAATGGCATTTAGGCGAAGCATGGCCGGAAGATTGTAAAGAATGGAGCGTGGTGACGATACAAGGCGATTCATTCAAAGGGTGGGCAAAAAAGCGAGCAGAGTGGACATCTTCAGCAATTTGGACATCTGATGAGAAAACGAGCGCATCCAATCAATGGATGAATCCGAGCACGAAAGTATTAGTGTTTTATGACGTATTGTCAGGTATTATCATGCAACGAAGCATTAAGATGTATGAAGATGCATATATGGCCGAGAATCCAGATGCAGAAAGGTATAAGCATGTAACCGTGCTTAATGAAAAAGAAGTAAGTATCGAATGCCAAGAAAAAATTATTTCAGGAACTCGTTCACACATTAAAATCGAATATATACCCACGCTGGAAGCGATTGCGCAACATCTTGTCAAGCAAGCACAGAAAGCCGAATCTTTTATAAAGGAAAACGATGAATAAATCGATACAAAAGGCGATATATATCGGGAGCTTTTTAATCACCTCTATGAGTTTTGCGATGAAGACTAAATTTCCAACATCAATCACGCGATTTGCAATAACTCAGGATGGAGAACGGTTAGCAACCTCTGAAGATGAGATGCCTTTATATCCTGCAACAGGGATGCGATTATTAGTACGCACTTGGCAGAGGAATGAGAGAGGGCAATATGATGAAATCAAAAATGATGCAATCGTTCTCCGTATGCCATTAGGTAGTGACATAAAACTACACTGGCTTCCGGATCAGCAAAGAATAGCGGTGCTGGCAAAAATTGCCGCGGATGTTTATTATTCCGCGTTTGATGCAAATACATTAAACGTCATTGAGTCAGTGCCATCGTCTGAACTGGGGCAAGTAGACGGCTTTTTTAGCGCTCATGGAGAAGATTATTACTGCTTTTTAGCACAAGGAAAGTTAGATGCAGGTACTGCGCTTAGCATCCCTCTTCAAGGGGGTAAAATTGATGTAACTCCCAACGCAATAGTCTGGTTACCTAAATCATAATTTTTTGAGCCATATTTTTTGGCGATACATCGAGATACTTGGTAAAAAAGGGCCTTAAAATAGGCTCTTTTTTATGGTATAGTGGAGTTTATGAAGACTATAAAAAACGATTTTTAAGGAAACAATCATGAATAATAAAACATATCTCATTCTACTCAGTCCGCTCATCGCATGCTCAAGCTGGGCAATGGAGAATTCTAAAGATTCAGTGCCTAAATGGGTGAACTATTGGAGCGCGAGGACTGCTCAAAGCCGCATCTGTAAGCAGATATATGGTGACATACAAAAGCTTAAGGCGGAAGGAACATTAACGCCCGAGACACTACTGCCGAGAATTCAAGCGCAATTCCCAGAGGGAACAGATTTAACCACGGACGGTTTTTTTTACGATTTTTCTTCTCAATTTCGCGACATAACGCAGGTAACATTGCAGTCAGAACCACTCTTGAGTCTTCACTGGACCGATGATGGCAAACAGATTGCTACTGTAGTAAAGGAAAAGGGACGTCAAAAATCGGTGGTGAATGTATGGAAAGAAGAGCAGCCCAAACAGTGGCGAAATATTGCAATCAATATAGATGAACCGCGTTTTGTAAAATGGATACATAACAGTGCTCAGTTATTAGTGTTGGCTAAAGGTCAACATATTCAGTTTTGGCCATATGCATTTGATGGCGCATTGCTGATGCCGGCTCACGTACATGAGAATGATGCAAAAAGCGTAATAGATGAGGCATTGAAATATTCCGACTTACAACGTCTATATGACATTGAGTGCAGTTGGCCTATTGAAAAAAGCGCTCATCGTCGACGCATAGAGGGAAAGCAAACAGGGACATTAGATAAGGCAACAATAACGATCAGCGATTTTCCAACCATAGATGCAATAGCGGCCCATCTATGTAGCGAAGCTCAAAAGCAGAAATAATTCCGTCATGTTTGAACAACCGAGAAAAGGGCTCTTCAAGGGCCCTTTTTATGCTATACCGGGGCATGAAGAGTATAAAAAACGATTTTTAGGGAAAACAATCATGAATAATAAAGCATATCTCATTTTGCTCAGCTCATTCATCGCATGCACCAGTATGGGGATGAAGAGAGCTGCAGAGGATGATGCCATTGAAGTTAAACGGGTTCGATACACCAATAGTAACCTTTCATTACTAGAGATGAGCTCTGACGTAGTGCAAAGAGAGTTGCACCAGGCAGTTAAAAAAGATCTAGTATTCTTGAAAGACTCGCAGCAGTTGACTGCTACGAATGTCGAAAAAAATATCAACAATGAGATGGCGTTGCTTGAGCTGCCAGAGTCTTTGGAAAATCACGTATCAAAGGCGTATAGAGTATCAGATCGTTGGCTCAATATTCCTAAATATGAGCAAGTGAAGCATGGGGAATATGGAAGGGAAGAAGAAGAAAATGAATGGATTGTGTATTACAAACCCAATAGTGATGCTTCAGAGATCGCTGAAATAGTATGGAAGGGCGATAGGGATCAGCGCTATCTTTATGTATGGCGCGAGAATGCAGATGGTTGGTATAAAACATTACAATCAAAAGTCGATGCTACGGCAGAAGATATGGTATGGGATTCTGCGGATGATGTATTATTGGTAGCGTCAAAGGATGCGATTACGATTTTAAATCGCACGCCAGAGAATCCTCTCTTTGCAGTATCGCAAAAAGTTGAGATTACGCCATTTCGATTTGAGAAATCTAAATTTGGTTTAGCAGGCTATGGTAAGTCGGTCTCAGAAACGATAGATGATATTGCCAAGGTGTTTGGGCGATTTGCATGGAATGCTGAAAAAAAACATTTAGCAGTGGAAACAAAACGCGATATGGTCACTATGAAATCTCATGTGACAATCGTGCAGTTGGATGATAATGATGCGGTGCGTAACACACAAGAGATTCAGATACCCATAGTTGATGAGTATGGCATTAATTCGATCGAATTTAATGAAAATGGAGTATTGGGTGTTGTACGCGTTACACAAGAGAAAATCAAAGTGGCAAGTTGGGCTATAGGAAGTTGGGGTTTGAATACTGGTAAGTATGAGCCAAACGGAGATACTGCTATTGACTCAATCGAAATCCTTACTGCGCTGGATGGTAAGTATCCTCATCAAGTGACTCAGGCGTCAGCGCATAACCTGCTTTCGAATGGGCGCTTTAGCGGAATTGTAGGAAACATGTTGGAGTATGTGAGATTCCCCGGAATAGAGCGTGAACATGTGGTTACAGCAATAAGAAGGAATCAGAATGTTGGTTTACGGCATGTAGGCTTTGCAACAAAGGGCGCCAATAGTCAATCCCCATTTGGATTCTTGATACATAACGAAGTAATCAGTTTGCCTACTATTGCGCGCCACATGTGCAAATGTTATGCCGATCCATTGCGATATCGGGTAGAGCAACGAAATGAAGATTCAATTCTGTAATGTTCAAGAGATAAGAAGACAATTTTAAGGGACAAAAACTATGAATAAAGGATATCTCATTTTGCTCAGCTCATTCATCGCATGCACAAGCATGGGGATGGAAAATGCTGCATCTTCGGCAGAAAATTCTTCAGCATATCAACGAGATATACCATCATTATTAAAGCTTGCCACTGATCGAGTGCAGAAGAATATTCATCAGGAAGTTAAAAAGGATGCGGCATTATTACAGGATGCGAATGAATTGAATGCAACGAATTTGGAAAAAAATATCAAGAATGAAATTGCATTGCTTGGATTGCCAGAAGAGCTTTCTGAAAAAGTGAAAAAGGCGTATAAAAAGTCTAGCCGCTGGGGATCGAGGTCAGACGGGGTTGCATACTATCTGGATCATAAGGATCAAGATAGGGCGGATGTTTTAACGGGTAAAAAGAAAGCGGAAGATTTCACGAGTGAATACGTAGTATTTTGTAATGCAAATTCAGATGCATCACAAGTCGCGGTGATTACAGAGTCATCGGCTTGGACACATGAACATCTCTATCATTGGATTAAACCGAATCCAACCGGCAGATTATTATATCTTTGGAGTGAATGTCCGCCCGATCAGACCAAGTGGTCTAAAAAGGTGCAAGCAAAAATTGCCGATGATGCCGAGGATGTTGTCTGGGCTCCTTCAGATAATCAAATTTGCGTAGCAGGCAAACAAGCGATTATGGTTTTTGCACGAGAGAACAAGGATGATGATTTTTCGGTCCTTCATACCATTCCAGTAGTCCGTTATCGGGATGAAGCATTCGACATTATGCAGATGTATCAACGATCTAGAGGAACCGAGCAAGTGTGGGAAAAGTTTGGGCGCTTTAATTGGAATCATGAAGCGCAGGAATTGGTAGTTGAAACGGAGCGTGATTTTATTGCAAAGAAAGCATGTTTGGCGATTATGCAAATGCACAATGGCGCAATGAAGCAAACTCAAACGATTGAAATTCCACTTGAGGCAGATCGTGGGATAGATGTAATTGATTGGGATGAAGAAGGGGCTTTGCAGATTTCGCAAGGAGTTGAACATGACAATCCAGGAATGCGGGTGCATTTCTATGATAAGAATAAAGAGGGTGTCTATCAAAAAAGTAATCAGTTGACGCTATCGGAAATAGGTATTCGCTTGGGGTTGCGCGGTGAATCCTGCTTTGCTCAAACTCAAGATAGGCAAAAAATATCATATGCACTTTCACAAACGCAAAAAGATGCACTGCGCTCAATGTATATGATGTATTGCGATAGATTTAATAAAGAGTTTCGGGAACGAAGCATGGTCATTGCAATCAGAGAGCATCCTGAATACGGTATGCGGTCTCTCGGGTATTGGCTAGACAGGCATAGCATTTTTGATCAATTCGGGTTCAAAGTATGCAACAAAGAGCAGTCTTTGCATGATGTTGCAAAAGCCATATGTGCAGAGATTGAGGATGATCGTTTTTATGATAGAAATCATAGAAACCATGGTGAAGATGCTGCATGGTAATTTTCCTTGGCACGCAAAAGTGAACCAAAAGGGCTCTTCAAGGGCCCTTTTTTATGCTATACTAGGGGCATGAAGAGTATAAAAAACGATTTCCCTATCTTTCATAACCGATCCAAGGGCGGCAGGTTAATATACCTGGATAATGCGGCTACTACCCATAAGCCGTATGCCGTTTTGAACGCAGAGCGAGAGTTCTATGAAACGGGCTATGCGAGCGTCAGACGCGGCATTTATGCGAGCGGCGAAGAGGCTACTCAAACCTATGAGGATGCCCGAGCCCGCGTTGCGGCCTTTATTGGGGCCGAAAGCCCATCAGAGATCGTCTTCACCTCGGGGGCAACCGATAGCATAAACCTCATTGCTAAAGCATGGGGTGAGCTGAATATCGGGCCTGCCGATGAGATTGTAATTAGTGAACTTGAACATCATGCCAATCTATTGCCATGGCAGCGTTTGGCCACCGATCGCGGCGCATTCCTGCGCTATATCCCGGTCAATTTCGATGGAACGCTGAGCTTAGCAGCAATCGATGATATCATTACGCCACGTACCAAATTAGTGGCAATCACCCATACCTCAAATGCCGTAGGCACTAAAACTGATTTAATGCGCATTATGCAGCGTGCAAAAGAAGTTGGCGCGAAAGTGTTGATTGATGCTGCGCAGGCTGTGCCGCATGAAAAAGTTAACGTGCAAGAATTAGGTTGCGATTTCTTAGTCTTTTCAGGACACAAAATGTTTGGCCCGACCGGTATCGGCGCGGCATACATCAATAAAAATCTTCATGAAACATTACAGCCATATCGCTTAGGCGGTGGCATGGTGCACACAGCAAGTCTATTTGAATCCACCTGGCTTTCCATGCCGCACATGCTTGAAGCGGGTACTCCGCCCATCGCGCAAGCAATTGGGCTCGTTGCAGCGATTGATTATCTTGAACACACCATTGGGTATGATGCATTAGCGCGCCATGAACGGGCATTAATGCATGCGTTAATCGATGGATTAGAATTGATTCCGAGCATTACAATTTTAGGCCCTGTGGATGAATTATATGATGCGGGGCATTTACTGAGCTTTATCGTCGATGGCATTCATGCCCATGACGTGGCAGCCTATCTTGATCGCCATGGCATTGCAGTGCGTGCGGGGCATCATTGTGCGCAACCGTTGGCTCAAAAACTCGGCATTACTGCATCGATTCGCGTGAGCGTTTCGGCTTATAATAGTGCTGAAGATATTCAAGCACTATTGACTGCGTTAAAGCAGTTGGTGCTGGCATTTCCCTCTTTTGTTGACCATACGGTTGACGGCCCCTACGCGTAATGCACGTTTATTTCATTGGGACCATCGGTTCTTTATACATAAGTTCCCAAAATAAGTTAAGCAATAAATAGCCCGTATCTTGCATTAATTTTGTATCTATTTTCGGCAGATGTTCGAGCACGTTATTACTCGTTGTTTCGGCTATTTCTCGTTTTTTGGCATCAGTTTCTCTCGGCGTAGTAGCACCTTTATCATGATTAATGGCAAGTGCAATACGGTATACACCATCTTTAGTGATCCAAAGTTTTAAATCAGGATAGTTTTTATAGATTGTTGCAATAAATTGCTGAATACCAGGCAGGCAATCCATGAGTGATAAATGTTTGATCGATTTATGATGAGGCATGCCGATTTCGGGCAAATATTCTACTTCAATGTTATATACGTGGCCGATATCTTGTGGTCTTATCAATATACGTTGTTGAAACCATTGACCTCGCTCGAGGGATCCTAATTGTTGTGTAGCATCATTGCGCGAGTTAAAGGCATACACAAAACATTGGGATGGATAATTATAAAATTGAGTAAATTCAACACGCGGCGGCGCGATGAGCGTTAACGAGTTGATACGATCACGTACATTAAAGGTACTCTCGCCTTGTCCTATCAGTGCTAGATTAAGAAGTACGTTGCAACCATGACTATGACCAATACCATGCAATTCATCAAAGCGACGCTCTCTATCCATTCTTTCTAATTCTTGTGCAATACGATTCGCAGCGAATTGCCTTTCTTGCGTTAACAGTTTACCACTCCATTGCGGCATAAACATTTTGACGGTTGCATTATGATTGACCGCTAATTTTTTGGCGTAACTTTGGAGAGCTTCTGAAAATAAACGGTTTTGATCGGCTCCCATAGCTTTATTCTTTGAGAAGGTGCCATGCACACAAATCAGCCCAATGCATTTCGTGGTTGTTGGTTCGTTATTAAACGTGATAATAGCATCGTTTTCAGATCCTTTTAATGTGGGGGTGCTTGAAGTTGAAAAACGAGTAGATTGAGGTTGCAGCTCTGGTTCAATCATTTCATATTCCAATTCTGGATGAGATTTTTCAGGAAAAGTGAAACTCCTGTATGCACCTTTGGGCGATTCCATTGGTTGGCTGCCAGGAGTAATCGGACGAAATAATGGTTCAGATGGTATCTCAGGCAGTTCGGGAGTCCCCGAAGGTCGGGATTCTTCTTCCTCTTCTTCAAGTGGTGGCATTGGTGATTCCAGTGTGAGCGGAGGCCGCTCTGTATAAGGGTTAAAGATAACCTGTTTAGATGTGTCTTCCCGAATTGATTTAAACATGCAATATATGGAAAATGTGCATGCAACAATGATAAGCGCACAAGAGACCAACAATTTTTTCATAATCTTTCCCTCATTTAAAGATTATTCCTTTTAAGCTGAGTGTAGCGGTTTTAAGTAGAAGGGCGCAACAGTTTGAGAGTGATGATAGCTAATAACGCGAACTTGATCTAAGGAATATTCAGTTTTTGTCCCCTTTGCTTTCAGAATTTCCTAAATCGAGTTTGCATAAATAAAAAAGGCGCCCTTTTTGGGGACGCCTTTTTTATTTATTATCGTATTTAGCTTAACGTTTGCAAGTGCGTAGTAAGTTTTTCAATCTTGTTATTAACAGGTTTCAATCGGCGATCATAATCTTCAATTTCTGCTGCAGCCTTACTAATATTGTTGCGGCAGGTTACGAGTTCATCCATGCGTAATGGATCAACTTGGAACGAACTCAAAGCTTGTTTTCCACCGATTATATAGGCATTAAAAGCTTCATGCCTCAACGATTGGCCTATGATGAATTCAATCTGACGCACACGCCATAGATATGTTTCATCGCCGGTATTATCTTTGATGATTTCTGCTGCGGCGCGTTTTGTAGCAAGACATTGTAATACGTCTTGATGCGATAGCTTTACGCCATCTTGATTATTAGAGCCAAGATACGCATAGACTTGCTGAGGATCTTTAATATCACACTCTTTCAAGCTGTTCATAATCGTTTGATCTATAAATTGTTGCGGAAAATCTTCTTTCGCTCTTTCGACGTAACAGGTGTATGTGTCACTTATTGCTTTGAGCGTTGTAACCGGATCAACGCCATCAAGATCAGGATTGATGATGGTTCGTAAGTTTTCAGGCAATAATTGTTGAGCTTCAGAGACATTTTCAGAGGCTTTCTTAATCCACTCTGTGCGAGGTTCGTTCAGCATTGAACGTTTATTCTTGAGAGGCTTCATAAGCTCTTCTATGGTTTCTTTATCGTGATAGAGATCTTGCCATTCATCGTTATCTTGTTCCGGGGTTTCTTTGAAAGAGCCATGAATTTTTTTGGTTAAGAATGCAAGGAGTGCGGGGTCTGTGGTAATTTCTTCCCAAGTCTGCAAGTCATTATTGTTGTTTTGAGTTTGATTATTTGGTTGTGCAAATGCTTTTTCTAGCTCAGTTGTGAGGCGATTCAAAAGTATGGTAATGCGTGTAGCGATCTGTGCAGATACGTCTGAAGCAATATCTATGGCGTTCTGAGCAGTTGTTGCTGCAAGCCCAATGCCGGTTGAAAGAGCGGGAGCAGTTGCTGCATTTACTTGCAGCGCAGTACGCGTTATAACCCCATATGGATTAGATGATTCGCCTGCCAAGCCCATCGAAAGACTGCCGGCATCAAAGAAGTTCTTTTTAGTGATTTGTTTATTCTGCATGGCATTCATAGCGAATGCAGGAATGAGTGCGAAAGCACATAATAATAGTTTTTTCATAATTAGATCTCCATTTAATTAAGATATGCATGCAATGATGCACATATCTTAATTATACCATTTATAGCTCTATACCACAAACGCAGCTGTTTCTAGCTGTAATAATAAAAAGGGGCCCTGCGCTATGCGGGGCCCCTTAATTTTTGGTTTTTCAGTGTTATTTCAGGATCGTTCGTATTCCCCAACCTGCCGCACCAAGAAGGCCGGCACCGATTGCTGCTTTAGCAATGAGTTTCTGATAGGTTACGTGCTCATTTTTATCAAGTCCCAGCTTTTTATCAACCATGGTGTGTAAGCTTTTTCGAACCATATCAAAGCCCAGAAAACCGAGGAAAGCAGTGCCCAATACCCAAGGGGCATTTTGAGACAGGCTTGATAGAGTTTTTACCGTATCGGCACTCAACATGTCGGCTTTGAATTGTTGGATTGCGTAGTCGATAGTGTCAGTGGAAATAGTGGTTGTATTCTGAATGGCGAATGCGCCCGGTGTGGCGTTGGCAAATGGCATACTCAAACATAGGCCGAGTATGGCGCTTCTTAATAAATTTTTCATATAATATCCCCTAAATTATGGTTTATATCCGGTAAACTGATTCTTATTATAGAATACCAGATAACGATCATAGCTTCAAAAGGTCCGATCAGATGGGGGATTTGAAGCTATTTCCAGGTTAGGGTCAGTCTTGGATATCTATTTTTTGGATGATGGCGATGATGAGCATGCTCAAAACGGCTGCAAAAAAGCACCAGACTGAAAGAAAGCAGTAATGGTAGAAGAAATAGCTGATTATGCAAGAAACCGTGGTCGCAATGCCCAGGAGGTTCATGCCCCAGATTGAACTAATGAAAAAGGGAAGTACACCTGGAATCAGATATAATACCCCAAGGAAATTATGCAGTTCGCCAGGTATCGTTATCTCATAATAGATATGGCAACCCTGTACTGAGGCGGTCGCGCCATAGTAAAAGAGGCAGAAGAGCATATAGAGAGAAAAAAAGGTGCCAAAGGTCAGCAGGTTAATAAGAATTTTCTTCTTTAAAATATGGGGCTCGAGCAGAGCCAGGCTGAGGGGGATCCAAAAGGGCCACCAGGCAAGGGCGCAAAAGAGGAAAAAATAGGCCGCAGGCGTAAGAAATGGCTGCCAGGCAGCATTGGTTAGTCCAAGCCAAACAAAGCCTTCAGAGGCCTGCTGTAGGGCAAAAATAAGGGGGGATGCGGCAAGAAGATAGGTGGCAGGGTGTTTGGCTCGAGAAAAGGCATAAATACCAAGGGCGGTTAACGTTGCGCTTGCGGCAAAACTGGCGGTTGCTGAAAAACACATACAGGGCTCCTTAGAAAGATGGTAGAAAGGCAGGTTCGAATCTGAAAGCCTCTCCCTGAGGCTTTAGATCTTTCATAGCATAGGCCCAAAGGCCAGAACAAGCATTTGTCATCAGATGGGGGTGGCAGGGTTAGGCCGGGGCTTTTTTTGATTCTGTTTTTATATCCGATTGTAATCGCAATGTTGTAATAACCGCGTGGTTAAGGGGGTATTTGAGTATTGCGCTATTTGAGGTATACTTGTCTATAAGAAAATATTGAATCCTAAAACATAATCTGAATGAGAGGATTGCTGTGAAGAAAAGATCAGAAATGGCAGCGATTATTTTATCACTTTGCCTAGCAGGTTCGGCCCGTGCGGGTGTTGATAATTGGATAGTAGGTGCTTTTGCCGTAACCAATGTGGCCCCCTATGTAGGCGCGGCTGTCAATACGGCCACCAATCTGGGGAACTTGTATTTGAACTATCGCAATGGTCTGAAGATCGATGCGGTACACAGAATTGTTAATGAAGTCGGGGAAAGTGTTAATCAAGTCGGGCAAAAGGTTGATAACGTTGATAAAAACGTAGGCAAGCTTGGAAAAGGTCTTGATCGAACAAATCTGTTCATGAACGCGTTGCATCAAGATACCAAAATCGGATTTAAAAACATTAATGCACAGCTTGCACAAAATGCGCAAACACTGAACATCGTGCATCGTGATCTTAATAATCTCAGAGTTGAACAACAAACCAATATGGAAATTCTGACTGCGCAAAATGAGCGGATGAATACTAAATTGGATCTTATGAAAACTGGGATCTTGGGCTTACATGATCGTGTAGCAAATCTTGAGAACAAAGTATCTACAGACATGAAATCTTTAAATACGCAAAATATAGAAATTCAGTCATCACTACAATCGTTAAATACGCGCGTCGAAGATTTTGCACAATTTGCTCAGACAGGTATGCATCAATTGGCAACCATTCAAGCGATGTTGGAACAATTGGTGGGCAAAGATCAACTAAATAAAGCCATCGTCAAAGAATAAATAATGAAGGAGGTTAAAATGAAACGTCATATCAAAAAAATTATCACTATCGCATTGTGCATGAGCATGATGCAACCAACATTGCATGCAACGCCATTCGGCGAATTCTGCAGAAAATGGGTTTCTCGAGCTACCAATGCAGCCTATTGGGGGATATTGAGTGCACAACCAGTTATTGGCGGGAGTACGTGGTTCGTTGACAATCAGAAGACAGGAGAGGTCATCAATGGTATCGATAAAAATGGTAATCCAAATTTTGTAGAGCTTAAACATGATAAACCAGAACTGTATAGAGAAATAAATAGTATCCTTGTTCAAGAAGGATTGCCGTGCCTAGATAATCATAAGATTAGGGTGGTGACCAGTGATTCAGGAGATAAGATAGGTTCTTTATATTCTCATGTACAACAGTCTCCACACACTTTCTCAGATGGGACTATTTTAGTAGCAAAGTCATGGTTAGATAACAATAGCTCAGAAGTAGCAGCTGCCGCATTGGCTCATGAAAGTGTGCATGCGGATGAAAAGCATGTTTACAAAAACACTGCAGCTAGAGTTGTTCTGCCATTTGCGGCACATGGGCTTTATCGTGGCTTAATGCCAGCAAAAGAGAAGTATCCATCAGTCGTTCGATCGTTGGCACGCATACCAGGAGCTGTGGGTATAACGTTAGCATCAAATGTGGCATGGATATCGTATGTGAAGACGCACGAGCGTGATGCTGACCGTATTCTTAAACCAAGCGCCAAACTTTCTCGCTCTTTAGGTTCTTTTCTCAATCCTCATTGTGAGATCGAAAAGGCTTTTGAAACTCAAGTGAAAAATAACTGGAAGTTGCTTCGAACAGAAAAATCGAATTTAATGGCAAATGCTATGAGCGAATCACAGTATGTCGCGTTTGGGAAAAATTTTGGATTTTCTCCCCTGCATCCACTGCCATCAGAACGCATTGCCTATCTTGAAAAATGGGCAAACGAGGCAGAAGCCAAGAAACAAGAGTAAAATAAGTAAGAAATAGTAAGAGCCACTGGGTAAAACCGGTGGCTCTTTTTTTATATCGCGAAAGAAAGCGTGGAATTTAATACTCTCGTTTATTTATTCATAACTGCCATCTCTGCTGTTATAATTCCTGCCTCAATGAGCGATTGTTCAGATTCGTCTTCGATAAGCCAATGTGGTCGGCTGAGGAAGTTAGTAGCAAGATGACTTGTGACGTGCTCGAATTTTTGTTTGGGTGCATAGGGCGCATTGCGTTGCTTGCAAGTAACTTGCATTGCTTTCCCGTTAATAGAGAGCGTCAAGGAGTGGCCTTCTTCTATTTCCTGCCGTTGGTTATTTTCATAAATGAGTGAATAGGGAATTACTTGCGGAAGCTCCTGGGGCTCGACGTTTTGAAAGCCGATATTCACAAATACCGTATCGAGGGGGAATTCTTTGCCATAGATTCGCTCTAAGTTGTCTCTCGTCTTAGATTTGCCGATATAGATGATTTGATTGCCGCTGATGTAGATACTTGGTTTAGGAGTAGGTGTAAGACTTGCTCGTATATTAGTTGCTATAGATGCAATTACTTGAGTTCCGAAGAAGATGGCAGGGTCCATTGCGTTCACGACAGGTGTAGCGAACATTGTGACGACGGCTAATGAGCATAAGTACTGGTTTTTCATGAAAATCTCCTTGTTAGAAGGGGGGAGGTGAATAATGCGGGTACTATAACACAGATGGTTTGGGCAGGCAAGATGGCGCCATTGGGGCAGGGGTAAGGTTGGAGAAAAACCTTCAAAAGGTTGTTTTTATGACATTTTCTTGATTAGGCTGTATACTCGTTGAGGTAATAGCTTACAAACGGTGTATGAAGGAATTTTATGCAGAAAAAACGAATTTTTATTATCGTCGCAGCCGTCCTGGTCATACTCGGTTTGTATTATGGCGGGTTAAAAGATTGGGTCTCTCTCCAAGGGCTCAAAGAAAATAGTCACTATTTTAAGGATATGGTTACGCGGAACTATTGGTTCTCGGCGATGATCTATGTGGCGGCCTACACGCTCGCCATGGCAGCTTCACTGCCCGTAGTAGCACCATTCACGCTACTGGGCGGTTTTTTATTTGGTATGATGGGCGCGTTCTTTGCGCTGTTTAGCGCGGTCTGCGGTTCGATGATTTATGTGATGATTTTTCGTCATTTTCTGTATGACTCAATGCATGAGCAGTTCAAAGATCAACTTGCTCAATTCAAACAAAATATCACTATCCATGGTAAAAGTTACGTCCTTATCTTACATTATTTGGCCGTAGTTCCTTTTTTCATGATCAATACCCTTGCTGCACTGGCCGACTTTTCACTCTTTGATGTCTTTTGGACAACTATCGTCGGCAACACGCCACTCTTTTTGCTTTTGGCATATCAAGGGCGCGAGTTAGCGCATATAGAATCGGTCAGTGATATCTTCTCTCCGCACTTTATTATAGCGCTTGGATTACTCGTGGTATTGGCATTTATGCCTATAATTATTAAGCGTTTTCGCGCGCGCAACACTTAAACCATGAGCAGGAAAATTGTGAAAAAAAATACGTTAATGAAACTTGCATTTGGAGTGGCTCTTTTAGGGCCGATGGTGACGTTCTACTTGAGCGGTATGAGCGATCATATGACCATTACCTCGCTCAAAACAAATAGAGAGATGCTGCATGCATTAGTGGAGAATAATTATCTGCTTGCCGTATGTTACTACATCGGCGTGTATGTCATTTTTGGCGCATTATCCTTTCCGTTTGTTTCGCTTGTCACTATGGCAGGCGGATTTCTGTTCGGGACGCTCGCAGGTTCGTTGTATACCATCATTGGGGCAACGGTGGGCGGCTCAATAGCATTTCTGATGTATCGATACTTTTTTGGCAGCTGGGTACGCGAACAATATGGCCATCGTTTGGTGACCTTTAATCAAGAATTTCAGCGCAATGGCGCATCATACCTGGTGATCATGCGGTTGATTGCCGTTATTCCCTTCTTTGTTGCCAATGCTTTGGCGAGCGTTGCTCCCATAACGCTCAAGACGTTCATGTGGACAACTGCTATCGGCGTCATGCCATCAGCGCTCATTTATAGTTTTGCGGGCCAGCAATTGGATACGATCAATACGATCGGCGACGTCTTTTCGCCCAAAGTAATTGCGGCTTTTGCATTATTAGGGCTACTCACCGTTATTTCGATTATAGTGCGTAGGCTCTCCCACAAGGCATCTTAAGGTTTAATAGATTGGCGGCCTCGAAATGGACCGCCCATTTTGCGGTATAATGAACTGTTTCGCCTTGCCAAAAACAGAGCGCATGATAAGCTTTATCTCGTATTTAAAGCTTTTTTTTAACATTTAAGTATAAAGTGAAGGATTGATATGAAAAGATACTTAGTATGCACCCTTTTGGTTATCAATGCAGTGCCAGCACAGGCAGGCATATTAACGGGGCTCATTGGGGCTAGTATAGTAGGCGGCGGAATATATTATATTAAAGAGCAAGATAAAAGCCCGGAAGCGCGGGCTCAACAGGATTGGTGCAAAGACCAGCCTGGGTGTGAAACATTCACGTATGCCTATAACACGGCTGCACATTACGCAGCAAAAACATTAGAGGGAAACGCAGCAAAATCATTAGAGGGAAAACAGTCGAATAATGATTCGATTATTGCCCGCATCAAGGCTACCACAGACATGACGATCAAGAACAGTGAATTAGAGATAAACAAACAATTTGGTTTTATGATTGACTCGCAACACATTGGCAAATGGGGAAAACTCATTGAGAGTTGCCAGAGTGGAGCTGTAGCGCAATGTGATGAGTTAACCAAATATAGTCAAAACGTTGCCACATCTGCGCCCAAATTAGGCATGCTCAATAAGAGGCTTGCAGATTTAAAGGAGCGCTTATTGGACTCTCAGGCATTAATTCTGAATATCAACAATATTGATGAACTTTCTGCAGCTACTCATCAATACAATACTGTGCTCAAAGAGTTTGAAATGTTGAATGCTGATATCAAGAAGGCAAATATGCCGATAACACGATCACCTGAGCAGCCAGAAACAGAGGATCAAACACCAGAAATGGGTGATCAAAAAAATGAATCTCCTGCGTAATATAATCGATTGAAAACGATTCTAAAGAAAGAGGGCGACTCGCAATGAGTCGCCCTCTTTTGTTGGCTGTAAATTCCGCTTGGGGTTATTTATCTTCAGCCGCAGCTGCGATATCAGCACTTGAATGTTTATGGAAGAAAGACGTTAGCGCGCTGAACCATCCTTTTTTTTCATCTTTGAGTAATGTTTCAGTATCAGTGTGAATCTTTTCTAGATCAGCCATAGTAAGAACTACTTTTTTGGTGATTTTCTTATTCTTTTCAAGGATTGCTTTCAGCGTTGCAACTGCTTGATTTGGAGCAGATCCCTTTGCTATCATTGCGGCTTCTTCGCGGAGATAATCATGTACAGACATTAATACTTTATGCTCTGTTGCGATCATACCTTGTTCGATGAGTTCATGTTTTTTGTTGGCGTGCGCAAGCCTTTGGATGGCATCATGCATTGTGCCGATTTTTCGGGTCATCCTCTTATTATCTTCTTCAAGGTGCACTGATTTTCGAGTTTCAAAGATGAGTAGGCTGCCGAAGGTGGCTATAGCAAGTTCGGTTTTATAATCGAAAAGCATTTTAGCGATCTTATCCGGCTGAAATGCACCGGCAATCCATCCGGCAAGTAAGAGGATGGGTGATTTGGTTTCATCAGTGCGGATGCTGCGTATTGCAGGAGCGGCACGATTTAAGGCGCTTACTACCGCACCAGCAACGCCGGCGCCCATAACGATTTGAGGAGTTGGTATGCGTGGACTTGCGGGAGGAGTGTTCGTTTCAGTTGCATTTATTGTTCGTAAAAGGTCTTTATATGATTGATCATTGTTAAGATCATCGACGCTTCTTTTATCGAAATCCTCAAGGCGTATGTATTGAATCGAAGGGCGTGGCGTGTAGTATATCGATATTATATCGTCAATATCGAGTGTGCTAGTATCGCCACCGACGTCGACCGCGAGGCTGTTCGGGGTGTTGGGGGTATTGGCAGGAGTTGTCAGGCCTGCATCTGTAATGTCGGCAGATGGTATGATGTTGGAGTGTGAGCTGGAAGCGCTCGGGCTGCGAGTGGTGGAAAGATGAACGCCATCTTCTAAATCTTCCATGCAGAATGTTGCCAGAGGGGTTGAGAGTAAGAGCGTGAGTGAGAGGACCACGCGTTTATACGATTCCATAACATCTCCTTATCTTTGAAATGGTATACGTATTATTTTCAGACTTGTATACTAATCACAGGGGAATTAAAAGACAAGGATAACCGTGAATTTATATCAAGATGTGCTCCTGGACCATTATCGCAACCCACGTAATCGGGGAGTTCTCGAGCACGCGGATTTTGAATCTGGTGAGGATAATCCTTCGTGCGGTGATAGCGTCAATATATATGGTCAGGTGAAAGATGGTCGATTGGAAGCCGTTAGCTTCCAGGGCACCGGATGCGTGATCAGCCAGGCGGCTGCATCGATGCTCACCCAGAGAGTCCTTGGCATGGATTTGCATGAGATCATGAAACTTGATGCAGATTTCATGCGCCAACTGGTTGGTATCACATTGGGGCCAACCCGTGTACGCTGCGCATTGCTCGCGCTAGAAGCATTGCAAAAGGGCGTTCAGGAGTATTTGAATGCTCAATAGAGCCAAAGTGATGCATGCACTGCAAAACATCGAAGATGCCTTATTTCATGATATTTCAGATGAAATCGAACGGGCGCGCCAAACCTGGGAACGCATTACGCAGGATTCAACCTTCATCCATAAAATTCGGGCATGCGATATTCCATTGCCACTCCCTCATTGGGAAGGCGATTTAGGCGCAACCATTCTTATCGAACCATACATCGGACCCTACACCATTCTGGGCGTCGATGGCTCGCAAATTTATCCGGATAAGCATCAGGGTTCAACCTGTTTTCTTATTAACATTGGCAGCGTTCTGCTTTCTTACGGCCAGCCGCATAAGGGCGTTCATTTAGAATCGATGCCATATGTATTTGCCCCCAACGATGAGAATGAGATCGGGGGAACTGGATCGCCTGATATGGTCAATTGTCAGCGTGAAGAGTTTGAATTTATAGCGGGCAATCATATCAGCAAAATAATCCAGCCTTCATTGACTGAGCAACAAATTCCCTATCTTTCAGTTACCGATGGTTCGCTCATTTTCTGGCATCTGGAGGCAAAAGAAGCGCCCATTCGTGATTATTTTCTGCCGCGATACTGTTCACTATTACATGAACTTTACGAACAAAAAACGTTATGTGCAGGATATATTAGTCTTCCGAAAAATAAAGAACTGGTGAATTTAATTCGCATTGCGCTTGCCGATTTTGATACGCAGGCGTGCATGAAATCAATGGCGATTAAACACGTGGTTGATACCACAGTCGCCAGCATGTTCTTAGAGCCGCAGACGCGCACGACGCTTTTTAAATCAGGTGCGTCGATAGCAGCGCAGTATCCGGATCATTTGGTTCCTTATTTTTTTTATATGCATACGGGGCATGAGATTGCGCGCGTAGAAATTCCAGCATGGATTGCGCGTGATGAGGCAGCCGTTACGTTAGTGGCGCGGATGCTCCTTGATCAAAGTATCAAGGGCCGGGGCTATCCGGTTGTTTTGGCAGAGGCTCATGAGCAGGCGGTGGTCAAAGGTCCGGATCGGGATTTTTTTTACCAGGTCATTACTAAATTGGGAATTGAGCGTAAAAAGCGAGTGATTCTTTCGCAAAAAAGTGTCAAAAAACGGGGCATCGGGATTTAGTAAAAATTCAAAAAGTTTACAAACGGTACGGGGCATGTTATAACTCCGAATCGTTAATATATGTTTTTACATAGCTTAGAAGGAATAGCTTATGAAAACAACATTAAGAGCGGTTGCTCTTTGCCTTTTGCTGTCTAACGCACGCGGTTTTGCAAATAGCTGGGCAGATTTTGCTAACACTGCAGCTCAGAACGCGCTGCCAACATTGGCAGCAATATGGGTTGCTTGCAGAGTATTGGATGTCGCGCATGTAGTTGCCGATAAAACTGCTGCAAATATCAATCAAACTTTAGGAAATACACTTGGAAAGATAGCAGATTTAGCAGATCCGAGAGTAACTCTTCAACAAGTATGTGGATGCGACGATAGCTCAAAATAATAGCACTTATTATCGTTGCTATTCATCATAAAGATTAAACGGGGCCCAATTTCGGGTCCCGTTTTTTATGAACTATTGCATCGCGTGTTAACGCGCTGCTATCCTACCAAGCGCTATGTGTTGGTATGCACATAGGAAGTATTAAAACCTTTTCGATAGGAGTTCTCATGCTAAAACGTATGTATATCGTCGTGTCTTTATTGAGTATTACCGCCATCATGCACAGCATGCAGGATGCAATAAATAAAGGATCAGCAGGGAATTACTTGAATAACACGCTCGATATTTTTGTGGGGAAAGAAACAGCGATGTCTGGCACCATCACCACGGTGGAAAATGAGCTGGGGATCATTGCTGATCAGGCGAAAGAAGAAATCACGTTGCTTGGCGTCACGCCTAATCGAGTATATGAAATAGGGGTAGTTTGCGGTGCATTATACCTTACTAAAGAAGGCATCCAATATGTTTATAATCGCTATTTTCCCGCTCAAGCAGAGCCGCTTGATGAGCATACGCAAGCGTTGGGACAATCAGCAATTGGGGCGCATAAAAATGCGGACATACTTGGTCAGTTCGTCTCAACTCAACAAATAAATTCGATCGTTGAATCAAAATGGCAAGAGCTTATGAAATCAGGCAATCTTGCCGATAAAGAGTATGTGGAAACGATCAAGAAACAAGTTATCAATGCGCTTACCCAATCGATTCAGACAACCGCGAGCCGTGTTGAGGTTTTAGAGACGCAAGTACAAGGGCTTAAGACTATACTCCGTGGCGATCCTAAAGCAACAACCCCAGGTATCGTTACTGCACATGATTTATTAGTCAATCGCGTTAGCGCGCTTGAAAATCAACAATCATCATCATCTTCTTCCACTACGCACTCAACAGAGCAAGGTGGGGGAATGATGAGTAAATTATTTAGAACTAAAAAAACAAGGGACGAGAGCGGCGTTCATGGAGTTCATGGTGAAAAACACAGTCAAGGCGATATTCCTAGTCACGATGACGACAATCAAGATGGTACGACTACGGTGACATTGCATACGCTTGCAAAGGGCAATGATAAACTGTAATCAAGCAATAAGCGCAAATAAAAAGGGCCCTCTCATCGAGGGCCCTTTTTGTATTTTTTATGCATTCTTTTTCATTAATTCTTCTAATTCTGCAAGATGACTCTCTGCGTCCGCCTTAGCTTCCAAATCATGAGTCTGATTTGCTGCTTGCTCATATAATAGCTTTGCCTTTGCATAATTTACTGCTACGCCATGACCATAATGATACAGAGCACCAAGGTTATTCTTTGCGATCGCCATAACCCCTAAGTCATGCGTCTGATTTGCTGCTTGCTCATATAATTTCCTTGCCTTTGCATAATTTACTGCCACGCCAAGGCCCTCATCATACATATAGCCAAGATTATTCTTTGCTCTTGCCGCAAGTCCTAAAGCATGCTTTTGTTTTGCTACTTGCTCATATAATTCCCTTGCCTTTGCGTAATCTACTGCCACGCCAAGTCCTTCATCATACATATGGGCAAGACTATTCTTTGCCTTGGCGGCCACGCTTAAATTATGCTTCTGATTTGCTACTTGCTCATATAATTCTTTCGCCTTTGCATAATCTATTGCTATGCCATCACCATAACGATACATTCTGGCAAGATTATTCGTTGCAATCGCCACAGTCCTTAAGTTATGCGTTTGATTTGCAGCGTCCTGATATAATTGCATTGCCTTTGCATGATCTATCTCCACACCAAGGCCCTCAGTATATATCATCCCAAGATTATTCTTTGCACCAACCGCAGCGTCTAAGTCATGCATCTGACTTGCTGCTTGCTCATATAATTGCCTTGCCTTTGCGTAATCTACTGCTACGCCACGACCATAATGATACATAAAGCCAAGATCATATTTTGCAGCCGCGGCCAGCTCTAGATCCTCTTCTTGATTTGCATGGAGCCGCTCCCGCCAAAATTTCCTTTTATCAATATTATTACTGCGCAAGGTTGCATATGCGCACATAAATTTAAAAATTTTTTCTTGAGGTCCGCATTCATAATAGTCTAAAGACTGTATCGACCCTCTTGTGATTGTATGTTTATATTGACCGAGTTCACCTAAGTGATCCAATAATGGATATTGCCCAAATAAATCTCTATTGAATGCGTGTGCATCTAAATATTGCACAAAAGTTGCCTCGCCTATTTTTTCTATCGTACGCGCTAACAAATAAGAATCATTTTTGGCATGCTTTGCAGCGATCAAATTTTTAAAGGATTCCAGCAAAATGGCATCTTCATTATTTAAATCAAGTTCCTCTATAGCAGGAGTTCCTACAGCATTTCTTGGCATTACAATTTCAATGGGAATCTTTGTATTTGAATTGCCCTCACTAAAATCCTCATAGCTTCTCTTTTGCCCTGAAATTGCTTGATCACGTCCTTCAAATTCCATTGCCTCAATATTTAACCCAATCAATGAAACTAATAGAGCTGCATATATTTTTTTATTCATAATAAATCCTTTCTTATCCTAAGAATTTCTTAAAGAATCCGATAATGCCAGAACTATCATCAGTTCCTGTGCCGATTTGCTTTGAATATTCAATGAGCAGATTTTTTGCTTCGGCACTTAATTTTTGCGGGATATGACATTGCGTCACAATCACGAGATTGCCTGTTACTTTAGAACGTAATGAAGGGAAACCTTTGCCGGCGATAATGATGCGTTCACCAACCGGGCATCCTTTTGGAACTTTTAATGCTTCTTTGGAACCATCAATGTTTTCAACTTCAAGTTGGCAACCGAGTACGAGTTGTGGATAGGTCAGAATGATGGTGGAAACCAGATCATCACCTTCACGCGTAAATCGTTTATCAGGCATAACATGCACTCTAATAATCAAATCGCCTGATTGACCACCAAACGTGCCGGCATCACCTTTACCGCTGATGCGCAATTCAGCACCATCAAAAACGCCGCGCGGAATATTGACCGTGAATTTGTCATATTTTTGGATGCGCGTTTTGCCTGAACAGGTTGGGCATGGCTCTGGAATAATAAACCCTTCGCCATTACATGCGCTGCAGGTTTGTGCATACACTAAGAAACCATGACTGAATTGTACTTGGCCAGTGCCTTCGCACGTTTTGCATTGTTGAAAGGATGTGCCTTTTTTAGTGCCTTTGCCAGTGCAGGTTTCGCAGACTTCAAAGCGCGGATAGTTAAGTTGTTGTTTGCAGCCAAGATACGCATCTTTGAGTGTGATAGAAACTTCTTGCAAGAGATTGTGGCCTTGATGAGGGGTCGGGCCGCTTTTTTTGCGCCCGCGGCGGCCACCAGCGGCCTGAGAGAACATGTCGCCAAAAATATCGCTAAAGTTCTCGAAGATGTCATCCATATTCATGCCGTGAGGGCCATGACCAGCTCCCATGCCGCCCATGCCCATACCGGCATGACCAAACTGGTCATACTGTTGGCGTTTTTTGGCATCGGAAAGTATTTCGTAAGCCTCAGCGGCTTCTTTGAATTTCTCTTCCGCTTCTTTGTTATCGGGATTGCGGTCAGGATGATATTTCAGTGCCAATTTTCGATAGGCGGCTTTGATCTCATCTGCAGACGCGGATTTCGAGACACCGAGTATCTCGTAGTAGTCTCTTTTTACCATAATAGTAGGGGGTTTATTCGTTATAGAGGTTGATTTTTATCCCATTATAATGGAAAATTCGGCAAAATTAAATGTAAACATGGAGAGGCTTTATTATCGATCATCTTGAACGTAGAGGGATACGGTGCCGATGCCTTGTGCAAGGCGTATATGAATCGGAAGAACGATCGTATATTGGTCTTTTTTGAAGCTGTCAGGCATAGGAGGGAAGAGTCCTACTTTGCGGACAGCGGCGAGTATTGCATCTTCAAATTTAAGCACATCGCGGGTTCTTTGTGGGCCATCACAGCCAACGTCGACCAGTTTGCCCTGTTTATTGAGCGTGATTTTTAAGACGATATAGGTATTAACATCTTTGGAGAGAACCATTGCGTTTTGTTCTGCATTAAACGTTTGTTTTAAATAATTCCAAATTTTAGTCGTATAGCGTTGAGTTGCCAATTGAGCGATGTCATCAGACGGTGTGCCGCCCCGTTCTGCATGCGTACTTTGCATAAAGCCTTGCGCGAGTTTTGAAAGGGCTTGCGCTTGCGCAGGCGTGAGTGGCGGCCGTTGTGCCATTTTGCGTACAATTTTTTTAGCCGCTTGTTTTGGCGCGGTTGGTTTTGCAGGAAGCGCCGCCGGTTGTGGCAATTGCGCAGTCAATGTGTCTGCAAGTTCTTGTAACGTGAACGCTTCTTTTGGCGTTTCTTGCGCGGGGGGCATTGGTTCCTCTGGTTGTTCTACGGTTTCCTGCGTCGACGCTTCATCTTCAGTTTCTGCGTCCAGATCTTGCGCATCTTCTGCGGTTACTTCTTCTTGTGGTAATGTTCCTGGAATTGGCGTTGCGGTATCTTGCACTATCTCTCCCGGTTGTTCTGTTAATGCATCATTCGGATTCATGCCTTGCGCGATAAGGTCAACTAAAATTTCATGATCGGGATCGTAAGGATCCATTTGTTGCTGCTGAGATTGCTGTTGTTGTTGTAGGAGGGGGTCGAGCGGCAGTTGATTTTCAAGATCAATATATTCGATCTGCTGCGCATCGCGTGGTGCTGTTTGGAATATGAAAATGAACAGTAATAGGAGAATGTGAAGCAGTAAAGAAAGCAGCAATAACATTGCGCCGGTGGTGCGTGAAGTATCGCTGTCCATACTGTTTTTCCTTTTTTACGAGATACTCTTTTGGTTCCTCTAAGATACTGTATTGGGTAATAAAAGGATAGGGATAGCATTAAAAATGCCCAGCTGATTTGGCTGGGCATTTTGAAAATCTTTTGGATGAGGGGTATACGTGTTACCGTTAATTATCGTTAGTATCGTTATTATTCTCATCCTCGTCATCATTTGAGCTTTTATAGATGGCGCTATCGCGGAGTGCTTTTTTATGGGGTTCTTTCTTGTAGAATTCGATAAGTTTTTCCGTGTTTTCCGTCATCTGCTTTTTAGATTCCTCAGAAATAGTTGCGCTCTTTTTTATGCTGTTCTTATCCAAGACATACAAAATGGTCGGAAAGGCGCGTACATTTGGATCGGTCTTTTCATTCCATTCATACGTTTTTTTTATTTTCTTCCGGGCAGGAGAAACTACATCGAGTTCATCGCGGGCATCATTAACGCTATCAAGGGTATTTTCGATCTGCGTTTTATGCCGTTTTTGAGGGGTTTCGGGAGCATTTTTTTGAGCTTCCTCAAGAATTGACCGTGCAGTCACTAGATCATTATAGGTTCGCGTTTGTTTATTGTGGCTTTCTTGTGGTTGCATGGCGAATGCAGGAACCATAAACAGACTGAGGGAAATGAGCTTCATTAAATATTGAAGGTTCATGAAATTCCTTTTTTACCATTTATTAAAGGCATTATAATACATTAACTTAGTGTGCATATTTAATTATACTGTAACTTGTTCTATTTTTACAAGGGTATTGAAAGTAATCTACTGGCCTGCCATACGAAGCTTTACGCGTAGTATGGTGGGCGGCGCTCTGTTATCGCTTTTCTATCCAAGCGATCCCTTGTTTTTTCCCGATGGACCACTCATGATGCACGGCATGCATCCCCCCGCGTGGGCTTTGCAAAAACTTCATGATTTCTTGCAAGAATTGTTCGCGGACGGGAAACGGAACCCGTTCTTGGCAGAACCACGCAATGAGTAATCGTTCCTGCATGATAGGAGGCAAGAGTAAGAGCTGCTTTAGATTTAATCCTTTTTTATCAAACCTACAAACCGTAAAATTCAGTAATAACTGCGCCGTCTCTTGCTCCAGGTGGGCTTCAAGCGCATGCAGCCGTTCCATCGTTGCCATGAACGATCGCTCAAAGCGCGCATCGCATGCCTTGAGGGCGGGCAGGACTTCTTGTCTGATGCGGTTGCGCAGGAACGTATTGGCATCATTAGTGGGATCTTTTAAATAGGGGATGGAATGTTCATGCAGATAGGCCAGTATTTCATTCTTGGATATCGTCAGGAGTGGGCGGATATAATGCCCATGGCGGGGCCGCATACTCACCAAGCCTGAAAGAGAGGTGCCGCGAATCAGGCGGATAAAGAAGGTTTCCTGCTGATCTTGCAGATGGTGCCCCAGGGCAATCGCCTGGGCTTGATACTGCTGGCTGACCGCCTCAAAGAAATGGCGCCGAGCCTGGCGGCCAAGCTCCTCCAGAGAGCCATTAAATTTCAACGAGATACCAAGATCTGAAAATTTTCGGATTAAGAGATCTACCCCCAGGGCCGAGGTTGCTTGCTGGCAAAATTGACCATCCTTGCCCGAGTCAGGGCGCCAGCCGTGATCCAGGTGGGCGGCTATCAGCTTCAGGTTCAGCTCCTGCCTTAGGGAAGCCAAAACATGGAGCAAAAAGATGGAATCAGGACCTCCTGAGAGCCCGATAATGAGGGTATCTCCAGGGGTGATCAGCTGATCCTTCTGAATGGCGGTATAAATTTTTTGATAGAGTGGGTTAGTATTCATATATATCAGTGTAATGGCTTTAGAATATAAAGTAAAAATTCACCAAAAGAGGCTTGTAGAGCGACCGGTCGCATTATATTCCCGTTGTTATATACTGAAATATAAGAAAGGTAGATCTAAATATGCGTATTGCATTATTACTTTTATTATTAGTTTCGTCACCAGCGTTGGCTGGTATTATTGAACACCAGGCTGAATGTACCTTGCCCGCCATGGGTAAGACCATCTTTATGTTCGGTGAGGAGCATACCGATCCTTTTGATCCTGAAG
>Ga0181538_10001074_pt1 | contig 31453 bp, 26 predicted proteins | sample PEATcosm2014_Bin_40_FD_119773 | JGI IMG/M metagenome (GOLD analysis project Ga0181538, IMG submission 119773) | Peatland microbial communities from MTU Mesocosm Facility, Houghton, MI, USA - PEATcosm2014_Bin23_30_metaG | ecosystem: Environmental > Terrestrial > Soil > Wetlands > Peat | place... | reverse complement strand
CTGGACTCACGCCGATATCGTCAATCCTGCACTGCTGGATTTTCTGGCTCAGAAGGCCCCGGCCACGCGGAAAGCCGCCGGCACGCGCTAAGCAAACAATTCATCCATCGCCGCGTGACGGGGCGTCTCTCAAGCAGACGCCCCGTCATCTGCGTTCCCCGCAACGCTACCGCGTGGTTTGACCGAACTCCTCAATCCCCTCCCGCAGCAGCCTTCCCTCGCTCGGCCCGAACCAGTGGTACATCCACAAGATGCTCGGCCACAAACCACACTTGCAGCTCGTTCGTGCGGATCACATCGGAGACGAGCAAATCATTCGTTCCGTCGTCGCCGGACTCACTGGCTTGCCTGGCCATGGTGCGCGCTTCCTTCAAAATAATTTCGTGAGCTTCCAGCAGCCGCGAGATTTGGACGGGCGCTTCCTCCCGGCCGCGCGGCAGACGCGGAATCATGGTCGTCTCCGCAACGTCCGCCGCCATTGCAATGCTGATTCCGCCGAGCAATTGAATGCGCTCGGCGATGGTGTCCACAAGCTCATCCTGCTCGCCGTGGTGCTTATCGAAGAGCAGATGCAATTGGTAAAACGTAGGACCCGCGACCTGCCAATGATGTTTCTTATACATGTCGCGGAGCGTCATCGTGTCCGCAAGAAGTTGGTTCAGGTTTTCGGCGCTTGCCGCGCAAACTTTCTCGTCCAGCGCGATCGGCAACTTAGCTATCTTCCCGTAGGATTGAATTTCGGCAGCATGTTGATGCTGAATCGGCCGGGCCGATTTCACGCCCGCTTCCAGTTGATTGTAGCTGGGACCGCTCTTGTTGTTCTTCGGACTCATATCGGGCCTCCTCGTTTATCAATGGGCTTGACTCCAAACAGCCCATGATACGCCCATTCCCCCAATCCCCTGTATCGAAAGAGACTGCCGCCGCACCGCGGCTCCCGGCGCCAATGTCGGCGGTCGGGGCGCTGCTTGTCTCCGCCCGTCCAGCTTATTTTTGGCCGCAGGTTTTCACTGCTCATTTGCCGGATTGACATTCCACTCCCGGCAGATAAACAATCGCCGCAAGCCAACGTGAAACTCTTCCACCAAAAAGCTGCGACACCACGCCCGTCCGCCAAGCATCGCCTGGCCGCCGGCAAGAAACTGCGCGAAAAGGTTCCGCGCTCCTCGCAGGCTCACTGGACCTCCCCGGCTAACCGGGCGGATCCCGTCGAACTGCTAAAGGAATCGGACCGCGGCAGGCTGCCGAATCTTCTACCGATTCGTTACGCCCGGATGCGCGAATCGCCCTTCGCTTTTTTCCGCGGCTCGGCGGCGCTGATGGCCGCCGATCTCGCTACCACTCCGGCCACGGGAATCCGCGTGCAGGCTTGCGGCGATTGTCACGTCGCCAATTTCGGCGGCTTCGGAACTCCCGAGCGCCAACTCGTCTTCGACATCAACGATTTCGATGAGACGCTTCCGGCGCCGTGGGAGTGGGACGTTAAACGTCTGGCCGCCAGCATCGTCCTGGCCATGCGCCAGGCGGACTTCAGCGAACGGCGCTGCGCGGACGCCGCGCGCACGGCAGTGGAGTTCTACCGGAAGCATATGCACGACTACGCCGGGATGACCGCGCTGGCGGTTTGGTACTCGCATTTGAACGCCGATCTTTTCGTTCGCGACGCGAAAACGCCCGACGCCAGAAAGCGCTGGCGAAAGCGCGAAGCCAAAGCCACGATCGATACTTCCAGCCACGAATTTCCGAAGATCGCCGCGCTGCGCGATGGCCAGCCTCGCATTATCGATCGCCCGCCGCTGATTTATCACTCCAGCGAAATCGCCGCGATCGGAAAACACGTGCGCGAGATGTTTGAGCGCTATCGCGCGACATTGCACGAAGGCCCGCGCATTCTTCTCGATCACTATGCGATTGCCGACGTTGCCCGCAAGGTCGTCGGAGTGGGCAGCGTCGGAACACGTTGCGCGGTTGCGCTGCTGATGGCCGGACCGCACGATCCCCTGCTCCTGCAATTCAAAGAGGCGCGCGCATCGGTGCTCGAGCCGTACGCGGGCAAGAGCCGGTACGCGAATGAAGGCGAGCGAGTCGTCAGCGGCCAACGGATGCTGCAATCCGCCAGCGATGTTTTTCTCGGTTGGACTTCAGACGAACGGGGCCACGACTTCTATTTCCGCCAGCTTCGCGACATGCGCATGAAGATTGATCTCGAGAACATGTCCAAACAGGATTGGTTCGAGTTTGTGGAGCTTTGCGGATGGGTCCTCGCTCGCGCACACGCCCGCACCGGCGATCCTGCCATGCTTCCGGCTACCTCGGCAAAACCGAATCGTTCGACGAAGCGATCGCAAAATTCGCCGTCTCCTACGCGGACCAGACCGAGCGCGATCACGCGACGTTCCTAAAGGCCATTCGCGCCGGCCGAATTCAAGCAAGCTCAGCTAGCTCCGCGTAAACCACAAACTCTTGTCCACTGATCTCGCCCCACACGTCGCGAATCGCTGTACACTCTTGCCCGCTCTTCGCTCGTGTCCACGACGATGCCAACATCGGGACCCGCCGCCACGCTCCAGCGCGCCACCACCGTCCGCTGGCGCATTCTGACCTCGGTCTCGCTGGTCATCGTTCTCACCTATCTCGATCGCCTCAATTTCAGTATTGCCGGCCAGTACATCCAGAGCGAATTTGGATTCTCGACGAAAACGATGGGCTGGCTCCTCAGCGCGTTTCTCCTCAGCTACGCGCTAATGCAAATTCCCGGCGGCTGGGCCGCGGATCGCTGGGGCGGGCGCAAAATGATTTTCTTTGCGGTGATGTGGTGGTCTTTTTTCACGGCGATGACGGGACTCGCCCCGCGCCTCGTCTTCGCGAAATGGTTCTCGATCGCGTGGTCGTTCGCGATCGTGCGATTTCTGATCGGCATGGGCGAAGCCGGGGGCCTTCCCGCAACTAGCAAGATCGTTTCCGCGTGGGCGGGAACTTCTCGGCGCGGCGTCGGCTCGAGCTTCACGATTCTCGGCATGGGCGCGGGCGGCGCGCTCACGCCGGTGCTGATCGCCTGGATCATGCAGCGTTGGGGTTGGCGCGCCTCGTTTTACGCGGTCGGCTGCGCAGGTCTCGCCGGCGCATTTCTGTGGCGCTGGTACGTGACGGATCGCCCGGAGCAGCATCCCAGCGTCAATGCGGCCGAGTTTGCGATCATCGCCGCCGGCGCGCCGGCGAAAAATCCCGCGCGACTGAATCGCCGCGCGCCGTGGGGCAGAATTCTGTCATCGGTTTCCGTCTGGGCCTTGGTGTTCGGCTATCTCTGCCAGGGTTTTCCCATCTATTTTTTTCACACCTGGTTTTTCATTTATCTCGTCAAAATCCGCGGACTGAGCGTCGGGAAGAGTGCTCTATTCGGGACGATTCCGTACCTCGCCATCGTCTGCCTCGCGCCGCTCGGTGGAATCTTCTCGGATTTCGCCGCCTCGCGGTTCGGCTTGCGGCGCGGCCGGCGTCTCGCGATCGGCGCTGGCATGCTCGCATCCGCAGCGGCGCTATGGCTCGGCAGCAGCGCGCGCAACACCCTCGTCGCGACGTTGCTCTTGGCCGCCGGCGCGGGGTTCAATCTTTTCGGCGCCGTGACGTTTTGGGCGATCTGCATCGACCTTTCCCCCGAATACGCCGCCTCCGTTTCGGGCCTGATGAATACCGCGGGCAATTTGGGCGGCTGGCTGTGTCCGATCGTGACGGCATACATCGCCGCGCGTTACGGCTGGACGCGCGCCATCGTCTGCGTTTCGATCGTCACGCTGGGCGCGGCGCTGTCGTCGCTTTTGATTCGCGCCGACGAGCCCATTGAGCCGCCTGAGCCCGTCCTCGAATTGCTGTTTATGTAACGTAGATTTGCGCGCGGTCGGCCTTTGTAGTAGTTTTCAGCTGTGTTGGAAGCCCTGCTCAATCTCGCCTGGCTCCTACTCTCCGTGGCCGGAATCTGGATCTGGCTGCGTCGGTGGAGTCCGCGCCACACCGGCAACCAGGCTCGCCTATCACAGGGCTGGATAGCCCTGGTCGTCCTCATCTTCTTACTTTTCCCCGTTATTTCGATGACCGACGATCTGCATCCCGGCCCCGCGTATGCGGAAGACAGCTCCGCTTCCAAACGCCGCGCGCCCGCGCTTCACCAGACCGGCGCGCATCGAGTTCGCTCGAACGCACAGTCGGCCGGGGTCGCGACTCTCCCGCCGAATCCGGATTTTTCCTTCGCTGTGCTGTCTTCCGCGAATTTAGTCGTCGGGAAATCGTTCGCCTCTTCCGCATCGCCTTTCGCGGCCCCAGGCCGCTCGCCGCCCGCAATTTCCCGCTAGGTTCGCAATTCCCATTTGCAACTAGATAGTGGACCGGCTTCGCTGGTCCGATGGAGGTTTTTATGAAGGGGATATTTTTCGTCCCTTCGCGTTTCGCTACGCTTTGCGGTGCGATCGCGCTCGCCTGGATGTCGCTTTCCGCGGCGGGCTGCGGCAATGCCAAGGGAGACCCTGCCGCGGAGGCGCCGCCGCCGGCGCAGGTCGATCACGAGCAGGACGGAAGTGTGGTCCAAGTGGATCATCCGGAGCAGTTTCCGCTGGCCACGGCCACTACGCACAATTCCAGATCGGAACTGGTGGTCACGGGAGTCGTCGCTCCAGATATCTCCCGGAACGTCCCCGTTATTTCGCTGGCGTCCGGACGCGTCGTGGACATTCTCGCGCGCCTGGGCGATACCGTGCGCAAGGGACAACTGCTGCTTCGCGTGCGAAGCGACGACATTTCGAGCGGCTACTCCGACTACCAGAAAGCAGTCGCGGACGAGACGCTGGCGCGCACGCAACTCGAGCGCGCAAAGGATCTTTACGGTCACGGCGCAATCGCCTTGAACGATCTCCAGATTGCGCAGGACACCGAAAACAAAGCGCAGGTGGACGTAAAAACCACGGAAGAGCATCTTCGCCTTCTCGGCAGCGATCCCGATAAACCAAACGGCGTCGTGGACATTTACGCGCCAGTGTCAGGGGTGATCACCGACCAGGAGGTCACCAACGATGCGGGCGTCCAAGCGTTGGGCCCGAACCCTTTCACAATTTCCGACCTGTCTCAGGTCTGGATCCTCTGCGACGTTTATGAGAACGATCTCGCAAACGTTCGTGTGGGTGACGCCGCCGAGATTCGTTTAAATGCGTATCCGAGTCAGGTATTTCAGGGGAAGATAAGCAACATTAGCGCGATTCTCGATCCCAACCTCCGAACGGCCAAAGTTCGCATCGAAGTCCGCAATCCCGGAATGATGCGCATCGGCATGTTTGCGTCCGCCACATTTCGCGGCCAGAAGCAGGAGATTCACACCGAAATTCCAGCCACTGCAATCCTGCATCTCCACGACCGCGATTCCGTCTTCGTGGCGGCAGGTGACAACAAGTTTCAGCGCGTGGAAATCACCATTGGCGAAACTCTTCCGGGCAACATGCAGGAAGTCATCTCGGGCCTCAAGCCCGGTACACAAGTGATCCAGAACGCGCTCGAACTTGAGAACGCACTGGAGCAATAAATGAAATCTCTCGCCGCGTCACTGTTGCTGCTGCTTTTTTATTCTGCGCCTGCCAGTGCGCAGACCGGGCCGGCCCGAGGAGACCACGAACTGGAGCTTTGGACGGGCGGTGGTCACAGCGCGGGCGGCGGCGTCGGGGGAATCAGCGTTTGGAACGTCGGCCTGCGCTACGGCTGGATTCTCACCAGCACGCATGGTCCCGAGTTCCTGCGCGGCCAGTTTGAATATGCCGTGGATGTCGTGCCGGTCTTCTGGGTGTTCGAGCCCAAGGGCACGGCCTACGGATTCGTCCTGGATCCCATCGTCTTGAAGTGGGACTTCCGGACGCGCGGCCGCGTTGTACCGTATCTCGAGATCAGCGGGGGGACGTTGTTTACCAGCCGGGACGTCCCTCCCGGAATCTCGTGGGTGAACTTCGCCTCCGGCGGCGCCGTGGGCTTTTACCTCCCGGGCAAGAAGCACGCCTGGAGCGCGGAACTCCGTTACACACATATTTCAGATGCGGGACTCACGACTCCGAATCCCGGCACCAATACGTTTCAGGTGCGGCTGGGCTTTAGCTCTTTTGGACACCACCAGTAGGTGAGCCATAAATGATTCGCAAGCTTGTCGATTTTGCATTGGAAAATCGCTTTCTGGTCCTCGCGGCAGCGCTCGTGCTGTTTGGCTGGGGCGCGATTTCATTCCATCAACTTCCCGTGGAGGCGTATCCCGACGTAGCGGACAACTACGTCGAGATCATCACGCAGTGGCCGGGAATCTCCGCGGAGCAGATCGAGCAGCAGGTCACCATCCCGCTCGAAACCGCCATGAACGGAATTCCTCATGTGACCCACTTGCGGTCGTTTTCTCTTTTCGGACTCTCTGATTTGAAATTGATTTTCGATGATGAAGAGGCCAACGCCTGGGACCGCGAACGCGTTCTCGAGCGACTATCGCAGGTTACATTGCCGCCGGGAGTGTCGCCTCAGATGGGTACGGACTGGAGTCCGGTAGGGCAAATCTATTTTTTCACGTTGCACAGCACGAATCCCGAATACGGCGTCATGGAGCTGAAATCGCTGGAAGACTGGGTGGTCGAGAAAAATTTCAAGGCGGTGCCAGATGTGGTGGACGTTGCCAGCTTCGGCGGTCCAACTCGTGAATATCAGGTTCAAATTGATCCCGATAAGCTGATCGCCTACGGACTCAGTCTCGCCCAAGTAGAACAGCAGCTTACGAACAACAACGCAAACGCCGGCGGCAGCTTTATCGAAGCCGGGCTGCAGCAGGTCAATATCCGGGAAGTCGGCCTGGTGCAGACGGTGCAGGATATCGAAAACACGGTCATCGCCACCAAGAACGGCGCCCCGTTGCGGGTAAAGGACATCGCCGAGGTGGCGCAAGGTCCGAAGATTCGCCTCGGACAATTCGCGCGAGCCATTCATCGCGAAGATGGTCATATCGTCGATAACGACGACGTGGTCTCCGGCATCGTCCTGTTACGCAAGGGCGCAAATGCGGATGAAGCGCTCGCCGGCATTCACGCGAAGGTCAAAGAGTTGAATGACCGGATACTGCCGGCTGGGGTGAAAGTGGTTCCTTTCATCGACCGCAGCGACCTGGTGCGCTTCACAACGCGCACGGTCCTGCGCAACCTCACCGAGGGCATGATTCTGGTCGCGATCATCCTCTTCCTGTTTCTCGGCAATACGCGGGGGGCGCTAATCGTCGCGCTTACGATCCCTTTTGCTCTGCTTTTTGCGGCAACGTGCCTGAACCTGAACCGCATCCCGGCAAATTTGCTGTCTCTTGGCGCGCTGGATTTCGGAATGGTGGTGGATGGCGCGGTGGTAATGGTCGAGAACATCGTCCGCCATCTGAGCAAGCGCCAAAAGGAGTATGAGTCGACGCCTATTTTGGAGGTGATCCGCGGGGCGGCACATGAAGTTCAGCGTCCGGTGTTCTACGCGATCGCGATCATCATTACTGCGTACCTTCCTATTTTTACGTTGCAGCGCGTGGAGGGACGCCTGTTCAAGCCCATGGCCTGGACCGTGGCGTTCGCACTTCTCGGCGCGCTCCTGTTTTCCATGCTCGTCGCGCCGGTCCTTTCGAGTTTTTTCTTTCGGCAGGGCGTGAAGGAATGGCGCAATCCGGTCATGGAGTTTCTGAAATCGAAGTATCGCACTGCCGCGAAATGGGCGATCGAGCATCGCAAGGTGACGCTGGGAGCCGCGGTGCTCGGCCCGTGTTTCGCTTTGTACCTTATGTTCGGCGGGGTGATCGGCTCGGAGTTTCTGCCGCACCTGGATGAGGGCGCGCTGTGGGTCCGCGGCACGCTAGCTTCCAGCACAGGTCCGAGCGAAGGAATCCGGATCGCCAACCAGGCGCGCATCGTGCTTTGCTCTTTTCCTGAAGTCCCGCAATGCACGAGTCAAGTGGGCCGCCCGGATGACGGCACCGATACTACGGGATTTTTCAATACAGAATATTTCGTGGATTTGAAGCCGAAGGAAGAGTGGCGGCCCGTTTTTCACCAGGACAAAGATGAACTGATCGCGGCTATGAATCGCGAGCTGGAAAAAATCCCCGGCGTCACCTGGGGATTTTCCCAGCCCATCGAAGACAACATGGAAGAGGCCGTCAGCGGGGTGAAGGGCGAACTCGCGACAAAAATCTACGGCGACGATTTGAAAGTGCTCGAGGCTAAGGCTGACCAGATTGTGGAGGTGATGCGCCAGGTGAACGGCATAGAGGACCTTGGTGTGTTTCGCGCCCTCGGCCAGCCGAATATCAATTTTGAGGTGAATCGCGAGAAGGCCGCGCGGTATCAAATCAACGTTGCGGACATTCAGGACGCGATTCAAACCGCAGCGGGCGGCACCGCCCTCACACAAGTTTTGCAAGGCGAGGCACGATATGACCTCGTCTTGCGGTATCTGCCACAGTACCGAACGACGAAGGAAGCCATTGAGAATATTCGCTTGCTGTCGCCTTCCGGCGAGCGGGTGTCGCTCGCGCAACTCTGCGATGTTGAAGAACAGGACGGCGGATCGGAAATCTACCGTGAGGGAAATGAGCGGTACGTCGCCATCAAGTACAGTGTCCGCGGGCGCGATCTTGGAAGCGCGGTTGAAGAAGCAATGCAAAAAGTGGACGCGCAAGTCCAGCTGCCCCGCGGGTACCACATTGATTGGGAGGGCGAATACGAGAGCGAGAAGCGGGCCGAAGCGCGGCTACTGGTTATCGTGCCGCTCACGGTCCTGTTGATTTTCCTTATTCTCTACACGATGTTTCGTTCCCCGAAGTGGGCTGCGCTCGTTCTGGGAACCGTTGCGATGGCCAGCTTCGGCGGGCTCCTGGCCCTTTTGTTCACCGGGACTCACTTCAGCGTCTCTTCCGGCGTCGGGTTCTTGGCGTTATTCGGCGTCTCCGTTCAAACAGGCGTCATCATGCTCGAATACATCAACCAGCTCCGCGCCCGAGGGCACTCGATCGAAGATTCCGCGATCGAAGGAGCTGTGCTGCGTCTTCGTCCCATTATGATGACCATGCTGGTGGCGACACTCGGGTTGCTCCCTGCGGCGCTGTCGCACGCGATCGGCTCTGATTCACAGCGGCCCTTCGCAATCGTCATTGTCGGAGGCCTGATCGTAAATCTAGTCATGAGCGTTTTCATTTTGCCCACTTTATACGTCTGGATGGCGAGGGAAGGCGATAGGCTCCCGGAAGCGGAAGAGACTTTTGAGGGCTAGTGCGGGAATGCCGATGTTGATGCCCGCCGTTGCGCCGTTTTTCATTCGGGCGAAACCCGTAGAGGAAGAATAGGCTCGTCTAGCGCGACACTTCCGCAGCGATGGCTTCGCCGAGTTCGCGCGTGGTGGCTTTGCCGCCAATGTCGGGGGTGCGCGGACCGCCTCCGCCCAGCGCCGCATCAATCGCGCGCTCGACCGCGTCCGCTGCGGCGATTTCGCCGAGATGGCGCAACATCATCGCGCCGGACCAGATTTGGCCGATGGGATTCGCAATGCCTTTGCCGGCGATGTCCGGCGCGGAGCCGTGGACCGGCTCAAACATTGAGGGGCATTCGCGCTCCGGATTCAAATTCGCGGAAGGCGCGATGCCGATTGAACCGACGACCGCGGGGCCCAAATCGGAGAGAATGTCACCGAAAAGATTCGAGCCGACCACGACATCAAACCAATCCGGATGCTTCACGAAATGCGCAGTTAAAATGTCGATGTGAAATTGATCGGTACGAACGTCCGGATATTCCTTCGCGATGACGGCGAAGCGCTCGTCCCAGAAAGGCATCGTGAAAATAATGCCGTTCGATTTTGTCGCCGAGGTGACGTGCTTGTCGCGCGTGCGCGCCAGCTCGAAAGCAAACCGCATAATGCGATCGCAGCCGCGCCGCGTGAAAATTGTTTCCTGGACGGCGAATTCATCTTCGGTACCGCGATAGATGCGCCCACCCATCTCGGAATATTCGCCTTCGTTGTTTTCCCGCACCACGCAGAAATCAATTTTGCCCGGCGGATAACCTTTCACCGCGGGCTCGATGCCCGGCAACATGCGCACGGGGCGCAAATTGACGTACTGGCGAAACGCGCGCCGAATCGGAATCAGCAGTCCCCAAAGAGAAATGTGGTCCCGGACGCGCGGGTGTCCCACGGCACCGAGAAAAATTGCGTCGAACGGGCGCAACTGATCGAGGCCACCGATGGGCATCATTTTGCCGGTCGAGAGATATGTCTCGCAGCTCCAGTCAAACTCGCGCCATAAGAAGGAGAAGCCAAAGCGCCGGCCCGCGGCTTCGAGAACGCGAATGCCTTCGGGCACCACTTCCCTGCCGATGCCGTCGCCCGCAATTACGGCGATTTTGAATTTGCGTCCTTCTGGTGCGCTCATGTTCCTCGAGGCTCTCCGTCCCCGCGCTTGCACTCAAGCGGCGGATGCCTGAAACTTTAACCCAGTTTTGCAAGTTTCGCGCCGCGACCGGCAAAACTCTGATGTTAAATTGAGTCGCGCTCTGGCTTATTGCCAATTCTTGGAGGGGGTCCCCTTATGAAGCGAGTGACCGGAATCGGAGGCATCTTCTTCAAATCGGACGATCCCGAAAAACTCTACCGCTGGTATGCGGATCATCTCGGAATCCAGCGCGACGAAACCACGGCTGTGACCTTTCATTCGCGCGATGCGGACGATCCCACGAAAAAGGACCGAACCATCTGGGCTATTTTCCCGAAGCGCACCGAGTACTTCGGGCCGGGCAACTCAACCTTCATGATGAATTATCGCGTCGAGAATCTCGACGCGCTGCTCGAAACCCTCGCGAAAGAAAGCGTCGAAATCGATCCTCGTCGCGAGAATCATGAGTACGGCCGCTTTGCCTGGATCGTCGATCCCGAGGGACACAGAATCGAGCTTTGGGAACCGCCGAAGGAGCCGGCTTGAGTAGGACAGGCATTCCTGCCTGTCCCCCCTTTCATCGCGGCTATGCAGAACCGCGAGGCCGACTCTTGTCGCGTTCCGCTCCCGCTTGTGGCTTCTGCATGCGCACGCGACAGTTGGGACAGGCAGGAATGCCTGTCCTACTAGAACCGGTGCGGACTGCGGCGTAGTTGCGTACGCTGACGCGAGCACATAAACTGGCGAGTCGGAGCACGGGCGGGAAAATGATCAAACGAGCTTCAAAACGCAAATCATCGAAGCCGAAGACGCCGCGCAAGCGCGCAGCGGGCAAACCTCCGCGCGCTGCCGCTCCCTTGAAGATTGCTCTGGTGGGCATGGGGACGGTCGGGAGCGCCGTCGCCAAGATCTTGTGCTCGCGCAACGACGGCCCGCTGCAATTGACGCACATTCTTGCGCGCAACGCAGCAAAGCGGCATGCGAGTTGGATTCCGAAGCACATCCGTTGGGCGGAAAGCTATAGCGAAGTGCTGGCGTCCAATGTGGACGTGGTCGTGGAATTGATCGGCGGACTTAAGCCCGCCGGCGATTGGATTCGCAAGGCGCTGCGCGCCGGCAAGTCGGTGGTCACCGCAAATAAAATGGTCATCGCTGAATCCGGCGCGGCGCTGCAGGAGCTGGCGCGGCAGATGGGGCGTCGCATCGAATATGGCGCGTCGGTGGCGGGCGGGATTCCCGTCATCATCGGAATTCAGGAAGGCCTTGCGGGCGACCGCCTCCAAGAAATCGCCGGTATTCTGAACGGCACCTGCAACTACGTCCTCACCAGGATGGAATCGAGCGGCGCCGCGTTCGAGGAAGCTTTGCAGGAAGCGCAGAAGCTCGGTTTCGCCGAGGCCGACCCGAGCGCCGACGTCGAAGGACTCGACGCTCGCGCGAAGCTGGTGATTCTCACTCAGGCCGGGCTGCGCGTCGCGGTGCATGCCGAACAAATTTCCTGTCGCCCCATCTCGCTGATCGAGGCTGTAGACTTCAAGTACGCGCACGATCTCAACTGCACCATCCGGCAGATTTCTCTCGCCCGGAAAGACACCTCGAACGGGCTGCGACTTTTTGCAGCCGTGCAACCGGCGCTCGTTCCCGCCTCCTCGCTGCTGGCGCACGTGGAGCGAAATAAAAACATGGTGGTCACCACCGGAGAATTTTCGGAGCAGACGGTATTTTCGGGCTACGGCGCGGGAGGCGATCCCACGGCAGTGGCCGTCGTCTCCGATCTTTACTCCATCGCTCGCGGCGCGGGTGCACCGCAGTCTGGTCCGTCCACCGCGCTGGATATGCCGCAGTCGGTGAGCGGCGAATTCACCGCGCCGCACTATTTGCGACTCGTCGTCAAGGATCGCCCCGGCATCCTCGCGGCGGTGAGCGCGGCGCTGGCTCGCTTCGAGATCAGCATTGACGCCGTTCTCCAGAAACCGGGTTATGCGCAAACGGCGCTCCCCTTCGTCCTGACGCTCGAAACCTGCAGCAGCGCGGTGCTCAGCCGCGCCCTCGAGGAGATCGCCGCCCTGGATTTCCACGTCGAGCCGCCACTCTGCCTGCCGATCCTCGGGATGTAGGCGCGCCGGGTGACGTCACCGATCTTGAACCGTGGAGCGGCGTCGTTCTTGCGAGAGTGAGATATTTCACTGCTCCTCTTCGACCAAGGCGGTATTGCAGCAACTCACCCAGCTAGGATAGGGTTATCTCAACCAAGCCCGGGTGGCGGAATGGCATACGCTGGGGACTTAAAATCCGTCCGGGGCAATCCGCCGTTATGCGCACCGAAAAAGAGGACAGCGAAAACCTCCAGTGTTTATGGGGCTTCCGTAGTGTTTGCTCTGCGGAGCGACGCGCACGCAGGCGAAGGGAAACAAAAAGCCAACCGACACCGCTACCGACACCAGAATTGACACCCCAGGTTTGAAAAACTTTGATTGTTTTTCAAACGTCTCGCCAAGGGGATTGCAAATTCAGGCCCGAGACGGCGCGAGGAATGCCTTTTCCCGCGCAGCGGAACGGCTCAGGAGCCGCGATCTCTCGGGATGTACTACGGTCTATGTCGTGTCCCTTCGGCAATCTTGATCTAGCCGTCAGGATTTCCAAGTAGGCCGAAACATGCTATACGACCACTCCCTCCACGACACTCACACCAAGAAGGTTCTTTATTTTCTTCAAACGTTGCGGAAGGCTTCCGCTAAGCACTAGGATTACCTCGGTATTCTCTTTCTTAGATTCTGACCTTAGCTCGGCTTTACGTAGGGCAGAATACTTCACGCACTGGAACAAGCCTCTAAGGATGTCCACTTCGCCAGACGAAGGACCTTTGACTTCGACACCTACCCAACGCACCCTCCCACTGCCGTGGAATACCACGTCAATTCTGTCAGCCGAAGGGAAGATGTACTCAGTATTGCCCGCCCCGAGGCCCGCGATATGCAGAACATCAGGATAGGTCGCAACGAAGTGCTTTAGTTTCTTGTGGTCTTCACCCTCGCCGCCCCCTCCCCCCAATCGCGCCTCAGCCTTGAGTAATTCGAGGGTGGGGTCATCGGAAAGTGGTGCGAGATTGAGCGCATCGAGAACCGCTTCCCACTTCGCGTAATTGAACACTTTCACCAGTTCAATTCGGAGAATCTGTTGTTTTTCACTAGGGGTGCGGCTATTGAATTTTTTAAGGTCGCTGATGAACCAAGCGATACCCGATCCCGGCAAGCCCGTGTTCTTGTTTACGACAAGGCACTGAAGCGGTGGGATTTCTTGTTTCCATTCGGTAGCCAATTTTTGGATAGCCCTGCCCACCGCACCCAGGACATGATTCAAGTTGCGAGGGTTCGTCATTCCTAGCTCATCTGCCAAGTCGGAATAGAAGATTTTCTGCCCAGCTTGGGCTTGGCGAACCAATATCGGAAACGCCTCACGAGCACGCTCAAGATACAGAGCCGATCCAGCCAGAAGCGAGGCAATGTTTGAAATCGCGTGGCCTTTGCTAAGTTTTCGATGTGTGCTGTCATCTCGCTTATTTGCCGTTTGCTCACCGACTGGCGGTTTCTGACCCTCGTATTTCCTCCAATTCCTGGGGTCACTGATAATCTGCATGAAGCGGGCATAGCGTTTTGGTCGGACACGCTCGATAGTGGCTCTAACTTCTCCACGAGGTTTCTGATCACTTTTGGGCATGACCGCGACCTTGTCGAAAGGCGGGACCCCTTTATTCAACCATTTGAGTTCAATCCTTCTGCCCAATTCAGGTTCGTCGGGATTGACGGAGTAGCCGCCCTCCGGGACCGTCGGATTCCACTCACTATCCCCTATCGCAACTCGCTCGACGATTCCTGGCATTCCAAATCTGTGGTCCATGAGGTAGGGGATGATGATGTCGCCCGGTTGGATTTCTTGGCCGCGTGCCCTGGCCTTTTCCCAGTTGGCATGATGAGACGGCACGTTCAAATGATAGCGCGACGGAGGCCACCCTATCGCCACGCAGCGTTCCTTGACCCAAGTCCCCCAAGCGCCCGGTGCTTTTAGTTCGGGGCAGATCACGGCCCAATGATTCTGTGCCACTATTTACCTCCGAGTGCGGACCGGACGAATTGCTTTCTTAACTTCACCAGACGGCTCGTCACTATAATCAGAATAATTCACCGTCAATTCATCTCCTGCTTTGATATTCGCAAGAGCAAAAAAGTCGTAGCTTTCAGGGTCGCAGACCACATTCGGTTTCTCGCCCCTCTTAGGCTCGTTCAGATACCATGCCATCGTCAAACGATTGAATGTCGGCGGACATCCATATCGCTTACCCCGAATAACCGCAAAGTCGTCGTAAAGCGTACGAATCTCGCTTCGATCTCCTGCCGGCAGGGAAACCTCCTCTAGCCATAACATCTCTTCGTTTTCGCGAGAGAAAAGCGGCGTGCCCTTCTTGATCGGAACTGTCGCGAAAACTCCGACGCCGCCTTTGTGAATCTTGGACGGGCGCAATCGCGTGTAAACTCCCTCGTGAGGAGGTTTAAGAGTGTCCGACCGCCACTTGACGGCGAGGGTGCGACTCAGGCCACCCAAATCGGGGTAGATGGTCGTTTCGTCAATCCCACTTGCCTCAAGTTCGCGCCTGATGGCAGTCGCGCTGAAGCTCGGAATCACTATTTTGACCAAACAACTCTTCGCCATCTTCGTCAGCTTGTCCAACCCGTTCGATTGTTTTCCGTGAACAGTAAAACATGACCGCTGCGTGCTAATGCGTCGTGCAACATGAGTGGGGTAAACCGCGACCGGCATCTCCGGCAGACCTGCCAAATTCTTGAATCGCGGAGGAAGCCATGGGTCAACTAAGCTTTTGTCGTCCTTGTGAAGTCCGATTGCCGTTGGAGGGATCACCTCATCTTTTCCGATGGCTCGGTCGTTAAGGAGATATGGATCGAGCGACCAAACCGCTGAATCGTAGAACCCCGGGTTATCTCTGACCGCAAAGTAGAGAGCAATAAGGGCACTCTCGGTCCAATCCAAGAGCCGAGTCGGAGCGCCAAAATGCTGCATCAGAAAGTAGTATTCCCATTCATCCTTCCCAACTAGAAAGATTTCAGAAAGCGCGGGCGCTCGAACAACAAACTCCTCACGAATCTCATCTTCCAGGTGATCTCTCTTGATTTTTGCGTAACCGCCGTACTCCCTGTAAAGCTTCGGACACAAGAGCCAATAGGCCCTCTGGTGCCCACGAAACCAAGGACCAAACGGATCATCCTTCTGAAATTTGAAGTGTTCTCTGACCTCCCGGACGCAAGTGAGGAACTCGCTCACGTTCTCTGGACGGGATTGGACCTTAAACACCTTGCCGCCTCCGGTCTTCGGTCTAGCTTCTAGGCTCCGATCTTTGGCGCAGGCGCGGTAGACGATACCTCGACCGCAACTCTGCTGATGATTGCGGACACTTCAGTCGTCTTCTTCGCAATGGCGTATGCCCAACGGCCATAGTTGCCGTCTGCATTCACCGCAGCAACCCATCGCTCCGCCGCCGCACGTTTCACATCTTCAAGCGGATCGTAGCCCTTCGTCTCCAATACCAGATTCACAGGTGGGTTTGTCTTTAAGCGGATAACGAAATCCGGGATGTAATCGTGCATCTGACCGTTGTGCAGATACGGGATGGCGAAGCCGAGTCCCGCATTCTTCACGAAAGCGTCCACGGCGGCGTGCGAATCAATGTAGTAAGCCGCTGCCTGCTCCCACTTCAGGGTGTCTGGCACGACATAATTCAGGTGGCTCTTCACGATCTCCCGAGGCTCGCGGCTCGTCCAGAAATCTACCTCGGCCGTGGAGCCCGGCCCTCGACTCGATTCATAGCGCGGAATTTCGGGCGTCTCGCCCTCAGCAGTGTCCGGTCTAACGTTCTCCGCAAGAATCTCCACCAGCCAGCCGTAATAAGGCGCTAGTCCCAAATCCTTAATGTCGGCGGGCGGACGCACTTCCACCTTCTCGGCCATGTACCGCTGAATGATTTTCACGAGCTGCGGAAAAAGAACGTGCGCGGGCACGTGGCATCCAGGCTGCCCAACGTAGTGCTTTGTCATGCCTCGCGCCAAATCGAAAACAAGCTCCTGCACGCGCATGTTGGAGCGATATTCCTTGAGCGAAACCTCGTCCGAGCGACCTGGGCCAGACAGTCTCATTCGCCCGGCATTCGTAATGCTCAGCCCTTTCATCTCGACCTCTGGCGGAATGGAGTCCGGTTGCAACACGAGCCGGGGCGTGCGCTCCCAATCCATCGTCACTCGATTCCGAATCGCTTGCGTGTACCCCTCCACACGCGGGAATTGAATCTCGTAAGCGGCTTTCTCGGGGATCGCGTGAACGTGATACCGCTTCACTCGCGGCGGCGTTTGCCCCTGCGGGTTCGACTTGAACGGAATCACTTCAAAGGGCACGCCGAAAACCTTGGCGACCTCTTCAGTAAATTTCCCGTCCTCACCAACTTCGTAGCTCGCCCGCCGCAGCCCGCGTCCAACAACTTGCTCGCACAAAAGCTGCGACATAAAGGGCCGCAGCCCAACAATGTGCGTCACAGTGCTGCAATCCCACCCTTCGGTGAGCATCCCAACGCTGACAATGCAGCGCACATCGCGCCCCGGAGGATGTAGAGGCCGCTCAAGTTTCTTCGCCAACTCCTCAAATCCTTCGGGATATAGCGGGCGGCTTTGCGTGTCGGCGGGCCAGTTTGTCTTGCCCACTGTATCGAGCGTGAATCGCATCCACCGCGACTCCTCGCTCTTCGCTCCGTCAGTATCCGTCTCATGGACGACCTTCGAGTCCACTCGAATCGTGTTCACGCGCCCATTCTTGTTCCGAAAGCCCTCAATCCGCGCGGAAGGGATTCCGGTTGGCGACTTGTCTTCGGCAAGCCACTCATAGACCGCTTTCGCAATTTTCGTGTTCTTGCAAACGAGAATAAAAACGGGCGGGCGCGGCTCGGCGTCGCTCGCGGCCCACTCCTCGGTCTTCTTCTCCCATAGACCGCCAAGCATCGCTATCGGATGGTGCGCGTACTTCAGGATCGCCTCCGCCTTCGGGCTGCTCTTTTTTCCGCCCCGCTCGGCAGGCGTCAGCTTCTCCTCCAGAATCCATTTCCAGATGTTCAAGTAGCCGGGGATGTCCGCGCCGGTTGTATCGCGGATCGCCAACTGCGGAATTTTCACCAGTCCAGATTCAATCGCGTCAATCAATCCGAAGTCACTCACGACCCACGGGAAAGGTTTGTTGGTTTCCTGTCCCACTCTGCCCAGGAAATATGGCGTTGCGGAGAGATCAACGCAGAAGTTGATGCCTCTTTGCTTTTGGACTTTATCCAAGCCATCAATCCAGACGGTAGCCTCCTGGAAATACTCATCCGCTTCTTCCTCTTCGCCAAACTCTTCGACTTCTTCCTCCACGTCGGGCTCCTCGCGCTTGATTCGATAAGCGTGGTGCGCCTCATCATTCAGCACCAGGATGTTTTGCTTCCCGCCCACTTCGCGGCCAATCACTTCGTTGATTAGGGCCGTGTCGCTCTCTACGTAGCGAGTGGACCTGACCCTCACTCGCTTCAGGCTGCCGTCCTTCTCGCGCTCTTCCTCCAATACGCTCAGCATCCCGTTGGCGACCTGCAACTCGTAGTCCTTCAGACTAAGATAGCGTTTCCCGTGAGCCGTAGTCGTCTTCGGCCCGATATGGATGGTTTCGTCGCGCTGCAATTCCTTCCCAGCCTTGACGACTTTCGCGCTCACCCCGCCCGTCTGCATGGTCTGCGGCTCGAAGACGTGCCAATTCCTCACCAAGACCTTCCCTTGGCGAAGAAGAGGCATCAGGTGCGAGGGAACTAGGTCGCGCGTCCGATAAATGCTCGCCTCGTCCAAGTCCGGGTTGAGTTCCGCAAGCCTCTGCCGGATCGTCACGTTCGGACAAACGACGAGCGCCACGTCCGAGAATCGCGCATCGCTTCGATTGTTCAGTTTATTTAGGATGCTCCATGCCACGAGCATCCCCATGACAGTCGTCTTGCCTGAGCCGGTCGCCATCTTGCAGGCGTATCGCTCGAAGCCCGTGAAGCCTTCTTCCTTGCGATCGTCGCTTGGCTCGTCTCGGGGGATGGAGACGCCTTGCAAAAAATCTGCTCGTGCTTCCTTCAGGAAAATGATGGTCAGCGCCGCTTCAAGCTGCGCGAAGAAGAGTCGCTTCTCGCGCCCCTCCCGCGTCCACCATTGCACCAGTTCGAGCGTTGTCCGCGTCACGCCCGGATAGCCCTGTTTCTTCCAGTCGTCCACACGTTCCCGAATCAAGTTCACTAGCGCGAGTTCAAACCCGGTTGGGTATTGCTTGGACGGTCGCAGGAGCCTCTCGTCCGGTTGCCACGGTTTCTCTTGCTCGCGGGGCGCGAAAACAATCGAGGGCCGCCGCTGCCCCACGATCAGTTCCGGCTGCTCGCCCTCGCGGATGTACCAGTAGCGAGTCGGCTCCTCGAAGGGCGAATTGAGGATCGGCTCCGCAACTTCAGGGTAGTCAGGCATGCTTTAGTTCGCCCCTAGCGAGATACCGCACGCCGCGAAGTGTCGTCTGCATTCGTCTGCATGCTCTTTGAGGTTCAAGAGAAAGTGGGCGTAAATTATGATTGCGATCTGCTCGGCTGTGCACGTCCTCGACACAAATGTCTCAAACTGTGAGGCGGTTCTGGGCTCAACACACGTAAAGAATAGTGCTATACCTTTGAGCGGATGCTCGACCGCTTGAAGCTCTACTTTTCCAATCCGCGTTTCCATGCCAAGGTCGTACGGTGTGAAACCCAGTCGCTGGAAACTGAGTTCGAGACTCTTTTCCATCACACCCATGCCTATTTCGCCTCTTTCAGGCTCTTCACCACCATCAACTCATTCCCACGGTCGTCAATCACTTTGACGGCGATCTGCCGTTGCTCGCCCGCCTCAAATGGTGCGCTCACCGTGCCCGCCAGATGGTCCCATACGCTCTCTTCGTACTCGCCGCGCAACGCTTTCTTGAGGCTCTCCCATGCCCCCGTCCGGGGAAAGAAAGCTTGGCTCACGTGAAAACACAAGCCGTTGTAATCCGCATCCAGGAACCACGCGGGCACGTCGCCGCCCTTGCTCTTGTGATTCTCCATTTCTACGGGGTCGAACACATCGAGGCCGAGCAATTCAACTTCATACAGCGCAGCCTTGTCATTCCGAACCGCGCCTTTTGCGTGTGAGGAATCTGCTCTTGCTCTTCGGATTTCAACCTCCGGCAGGCCGCACACACTGAAAATCTGACTGGAGCGCATGTTCTTGAGTAGGTCGCCCATCATTAGATCGGGCGTTGCCTGCACGTAGGTTGCGGGAATCCCGACGACCTCGGCAGATTTCTCAATCAACATCCGGGCGTTCGGCTGGATGGCGAAGCCGATGACGTAAAGGTGCGCGTAGCTCTTGGCGTGTGCCTCGCGGGCGGCCTCGTAGACAAGCTTTTCACTCACCGCGCCATTTTCCGGCCCAAAAACAAACGCAACCGGCTTCTGCGACAGCGGCAGTGCCGTACCGCTCTTTTCCTTGGCCTCTTGAACGGCGTCGGCTAGCGATGCTCCATTACCCAGCGCCGTAGCGTCCACCATCGCTTCGGCGGAGAGCGAGAGGGTCTTCGCCGGTGGCCGCAGAGTCCTTAGTGTGATCGTCTTGTTGCCTTCGAGCCTCAACACCGGAGATTTCCGCAACACTTCCAGCATCCGGTCTACGAATGAGCCCGGCCTTTCCGATTCCAGTCCTGCGTCAGTCCTGAGTTCCTCGAAATCCCGTGGCGTCGGAATTGTGGCCTCGAAGCAAAAAGGACCAGTTACACGTGTAATAGCTGAGCTTTCCTCGGGTCGGTCAACGAGGACTTCTTCCTTTGAAGGCTCGTTGTTGGCGATATCTTCGAGCTTTACGTGCGGCAAGATACCGCCGACTTCCTCGCCTCTGTTGTTTTGCCGGCGCTTATACACAAATCCACTCGCAGGCCCCCGCGATTCGTCTTGTAGCTCATGCCATAGATAGGTTGCGGTTAGAAGTCTCTGGCGAGTAAGAGCGAGGGGGACGCGGCTAGTGTCAATCGTTACCCAGCGTCTGCCCAATTGCTCCGCGCAGTAGGCAGTCGATCCGCTCCCACACGTTGGGTCAAGTACGAGGTCACCTGGTTCTGTCGTCATCAACATGCAGCGTTCGATGACCTTCGTATACGTCTGCACGACGTAGATTTTGTCTACGGCAAAGGTACTCTCTTTGGTATCATCCCACCATGCCGTCAGAGCGACGGCTGGAAAATCGTCGGAGTATCTCTTGTAAACAAGCGTGTTGCCGACTCCGAGTAACCGTTTTGCCTGTTTTAGGAACTCCATCCCCTCTCCGTTGGTTTTCCAATAGGTTCCCGGCGAAGGCAAATATGTCTTGCCATCGAGTTCGACTGGAAACCTTGAGTTTTCACCTCCACTTGTTGAAATCATCCCGCCACTCATGAATCGTCTGCCCGTGGGCATAGGTTCTTCGCCCAACAATTCGCGCCGACTGAGCTTTCGATAGCTACCGTCGGGTAACTCCACCCAGTTATAGGCCGAGTCCATCGTTCCTTTGCTTCTGGTTTGAAATAGCTGCCTATATTTGACGGTCTCCTTGTCCCTTGCGTACCAGAGCAAGAAGTCATTGATGGTATCCAGATACTTTCCACCCTTTCCCGAAGTCTTTATGAACGGAATTACAGCCATCATGTTCTCGGCGCCAAAGACCTCATCCATCAATTCCTTCAGGTGGTGAATATGCTCATCGTTGATTTGAACAAAAATGCTTCCTGCTGGCGTCAGCAAATCACGGGACAGCAGAAGTCGATCTCTCAAGTAGGTTAGGTAAGAGTGCAAACCCAATTCCCATGTGTCCCGGTATGCCTGCACCATTTCCGGCTCACGTGTCATATTCTCATCATCGCCGTGTGACACGTCGCGCTTGCGGACAAATGGCTGGAAGTTTGAGCCAAACCTCACGCCATACGGCGGGTCAACGTAAATCATCTGCACCTGCCCGCCCAGACCTTCGTATTGCAGCAACGAGTTCATCACCACGAGCGAGTCGCCCAGAATCATCCGGTTGACCCACTTGTCCTGATACTCGTAAGCGCGGAGCACCTGGTCCGTCACGGAATGCTGAGGGTCTCCCCACAGGTCGAACATCGTCGTCTGATTGCGGTCGAATCGGTGCCCCTTGAGCGTTTCCAGAATGGCCTTGGTCGAGAGCCGCTCGTGGATGAAAAGTGGCAGCGTCGGCACATCGAACGACAGGCGCTCCGCCTTGCCCGCCCAGTTCAGAAACGGCTTACTCATCGCCTTCAACTTCGACGCCGCAGCTTTCGCTTCCTCAAGGGTTGTCGCGTCGAGCGCCTGCCGGATCAGCGCCTCGCACTGCTCCCGCGCCGGGTTTTGTCCGTCCCAATCGAGTGCGGGTGAAAGCGAGGAATCGTAGCGGTAGGTCTTCGGCGGTAGCTTCTTCTTGAATTGCGCCTGAGTCCCAACCTCGGGCCGCATCAGACTTTCCGATTCAGGATGCTTGTAACTCTTGGCAGGCTTGGTCTTCGGCGCTTTCAATTTCTTCGACGCCATCCGCTCGGCTCCGTGTTAAGAGAGAGATAACTGGCGGGATTCTACCATCCTCTTAGCACAAGACCACTAGACATGAAGAGAATGGATGCCATTCAGGATCGCCAGATAGCGGTTCTTTTCCCTTTGCCAGACTCAATCAAGGGTTCGTATAATCAAGCCCCTTTTGAGATATAATGACAATTGAAGCGATTGAATACCGTCAAGAGCTACTGACTGGAAGCACGAAACCAGTAGTTCTGCAATGCGAGTCCCCCAATGGGGAGACGAGCGACTATGTCGTCAAACTCAAAAGTTCTTCCAAAACCGGGGTATTCGGGCTAGCCTCTGAATGGATTTGTTCTGGCTTGGCCGAAAACCTCAACCTCGCAGCGCCACGAACGGCAGTCGTCGTCATCGGTCGGGAATTTGCTGAAGCTGTCCCCAACGAATCGGTCAGGGCCAGATTGCTCGCTAATCTGGGTGCGAATTTTGGGAGTCAGTATTTGACAGGGGGCTACACAGCTTGGTTGAAGCACAAACCCCTGACTCGGCCCTTGCGCCAACTTGCAACTGAAATTCTTTGTTTCGATGTGTTCGTCCAGAATCTTGACCGACGACCCGAGAAGCCGAATCTACTTTGGAAGGGCGACGAGTTTGTGATCGTTGACCATGAACTTGCTTTCCCCTTCCCGTTCGCGATAGGCGACCCGGAACCGTGGAGTGACACATTCGCGACTGGCATTCGGGGACATCTGTTTTTTCCCGGCTTGAAAGGTAACCTTGATTCATTGGAACGCTTCCGTGGAGCGATTGAGTCACTAACGAACGAAGTACTAGAGGCCGCGTTTGAAGGGATTCCAGCCGAATGGTGTCCAGACAACAAGGTTGACTCAGTTCGGCAGTATTTGCCTCGACGACGGGATTCCGCCGAGGTTTGGTTTGAATCAATTCGGAGGGAGCTGGCATGAAAACTGAATTCAATTACGTTATCCTCCGTTATGTGCATGACGTTGTTTCGGGTGAATTTGCGAATGTCGGGATCGTGCTTGTCGCCCCAAAGATACGGTTCGCTGGTGCGCTATGCACGGAAAGATACCAACGCATCTCGCAGTTTTTCCTAGGAGCATCGGGAAAGCACGTTCGTGACGTGAACTCGTTCATGCAGGGGCGGATCGAGGAATTGTCTGAACAGATGACTCTAAATTCCCGCCAGTCGGAGTTCCCACGGAATGCTGTTGAATTGATTCAACAGGTTCTGCCGAAGGACGACAGTTCTTTCCAGGTATCTGAGTTGCGTGGAGGGCTTGCAGATGGAAGCCGAATGGATGATACCCTGCGAGACCTCTTTGACAGATTCGTTGAGAAATATGAACGAATACAGGAAAGACACACCCGAACTGACGAGGACATCTGGAGACCCTTCAAGCGTGCCCTCGATGTTAAGCGGGTTTCTGCCCACTTGAAGCCTTATCTTCTGAAGTCGCGCCATTGCGAGTTCGAGTTCAAGCGGGTATTCAAGAATGGGCGGTTGCACGTTTGTCAGCCAATCTCTTTTGATTTGGGATCAGAAAAGGAGGTTTCGGAAAAGGCTTTGTTGTGGTTTGGACGCATTGAGCAACTCCGCGAAGATTCGGAGCCGTTCAAGGCTTACTTTTTATTGGGCAAGCCGACAGACCCGACACTTGCACCAGCCTTCAAAGACGCAGAAGAGATTTTGCAAGAGGTGCAGACTGAAAAAGAAGTTTATACCGAGGATTCCGTTGAAAGATTCGCAGAACAGGTACAAAACGAATTGCGTTCTGCCCATTGGTGAATACTACGAGTTGAGGCGTGAGCGACGAAGTCCGAAGGCGAAGCGCACTCCGCTAACTCAATTTTGACTTCGGCTTCCGTCGCTCGATGTGCAAAACCCAGCCGCCGCTGCGTCAGACGGAGACGAGAAAACGTAGGGATACCACGGCTCCGGGCGATCTGAACGCAAAGGCCCGAAATTGATATTGAGCAGGCGCGAGATAGCTCCTCGGCCGACAGAAATAAGCGCGCCGCCTTCCGAGGCGTAGCGGAGTTCGGCGCACCTCCGGCACTGCCAATTTGAAGTCACAGCGCTAGTCGTAAACTGTCCGCCCGGTCTCCAGCCGTATAGGGCATGCCTGAGAACGCAACAGCAAGGGCAGGCAAGCAGGATAACTTGCCCGCCGTTCCTAGGCATGGGCCGCTTGAGCACGCGAATGTGGAAAACGCTTCCGTCAGTGCGCTTCACTTCGATCTCGTCGGCTTCAGGAAGATAAGGCGGCGGGCCGAGGCGAATCACGCGAACGGCTTCTTTGATCTCGCCGTCGTACTCGCTCCGCCAGATCAAGAGATACGGAATCCTTCGCGGATCGCCCAGCATCCGGCTTACGGCTCCCGCAGGCAAGAGCGGTACACGTTCACAGTTCACTCTGCGTCCGAAAAACTTTCCGCCGAGCGTATATCGCGGGTACATTTTCCCCTGCCCCACCATCTATTCCCCGTGATTGCTCTTTCCAGCAAAATCCCAATTGCGAGGTGCGTTTGCAAAGAAAGCGTCAAGGTCTGCACGCCTAAAACGCCAGCGCCCACCGATAATTCGCCCCTCAATTTCTCCGCGCTGAACGTATTCGCGCACCGTCCGGGGATTCAGGCGCAGCACTTCCGCCGCTTCGCGCAGCGTCAGAAGCCGGTCCCCGATGGCCGGGGCGGTCGCGGCCTTTTTCTTCGATGTGTTCATTGCCCTCTACCTCGTGCTCCATACTGTTTTCGATGCTGTTCTCAGTATCGGAGGACCTTAGCTTTCCTTAGCAGTTTGAACGCCTGAATTTTCGCTGATGCCGAGCCTCGGAGTGCCTGTTTTATGCCTGTTCTCAGGCATTCGGCCCTCTAAGATTTGGACCGCCTGCTTTGCGTCTGTTAGCAGGCATTCGCTCATTCGGATAACTCCCAACTTATAGGCTCTATCTGGCCCGGCTCGAACCAAGCGCATTTATCCGCGTCACGGTCGAGCAGCACGGTTGCGCGATCCCTGAGCACCTGCACTAGAGTCCCCGCCCCTTCAGGGGTCCTCACCTTGCGCCCGATAAAGCGGAAAAGCCTCGCGTGCGGCTCTCCGAAGCGCCGCTCCCCGTCGAGACTCTCTAGCGGCCAACGGGGGCCGCTTCCCTCGCGCCTTTTCAGAAGCAAGAGCACTTCGGCCTTATGCGCTCGCAGTTCTCCGAGCAGGTGGGCGGCGTCTCCCGGCAGTCTGTACCGGATGTGCTCGCCGTTTAGGGATAACAGCCCACCCGCTCCCTCAATGCGCTCGACGACGCTTTCCGCGACGCTCATACCTCGCCCTCCTCAAAGGTGCTCAATTCTGGTGCGGGAACCGGAATCGAATCCGGCGAAGAATCGGGAACCAGAATATCGCCAGTTTTTGTGCGGGGTTCAGGGCCTTTTTGCGATTCTGGTTCCCTGGTTCCCGCTGTATCGTGGGAACCAGAATTCGGGAATCTGTACTGGAAGGGTTTTCCCTTCTTTCCGTCGCCAGTCTTGATAACGCGCTTGGACTCGGCAAGGGCTGTCAGCGCCGCTCGGACAATCTGCGTCTTTCCCTCAACGCTGTCCCTGATTTTCTCCTGAGTCTGCGGGCTATCCGCGTCTTTGAGGAAGGCCAAGATCGCTTGCTCGCATTCGCGGCGGTCCACCTCAAGACAGGTTCCACCTAACGACAGTCGCCGCGAGTCGGCGTCAAATTCGAGAACCGTTTTCGTCATGTCCGGACCGATCCGCTGTACTGACTGAATCGTCCTGTACGCCTCGGTCCGCCGAAGGACAAGCACCGTGGAAACTGCCCCGCCGATAGCGGTACTTCCTAGCGGGGAATCAATCGCGTCAATCTTCATGCTTTTCCCGGCATGGTGGGACAACAAGACATGAGTACCCGCGACGCGAGCAGCGTCAATGAGCGGTCCCAGCGCAGCGTAGGTTTCGGCATACGCCTTTTCGTCGCGAATGCGAGCCAAGCGAAAGAGCGGGTCAACGACGACAAGGACTGGCCGTCTCTGCTGAATCAAATCACAGAGCGCCAAGATTCCATCGGCTGGTGCTGTGGCCGCGTGAATCAGGATCGGCTCGCTTCCGTCCGCGCCCATTGCCCGAAAATCGCCGCGCACGTCCTCTTCGCGCTCTTCGAGGGCAAGGTAAATGCACTCGCCGGTTTTCACCTTCAGGCCGAGAAAATCTTCGCCCCGCGAGGCCGCAAGGCAGAGGTTTCGAGCGAAAGTGCTTTTTCCCACCTTCGGCTTGGCCACGACAACGGAAACGGTTCCCGCCGCGAGCCTGTTTTCCAGCACATAGTCAACCGGCACATCGGGCCTTGCCAGAAGCTCCGCTAGCGGCGTGAGAATGAATCCGTTTGCGTTGGCGGTCTTCGGAGGCGTCCACTCCGGCGCAGCGCGAATCAACTCCAACAGCGCCTCGTACGCACCGCCGCGCTTCACCCATTCGGTCAAGTCTTTTGCGCTGGGCAGTTCCAGCACTTTGAGAGATTTCACTCTGCCGAAAAGCGAGGCGCCTACTTGCTGCGCGTGTTTCCGTCCCGGCTCATCCGCGTCCGCAACGATGGCGATTCGTTTCCCGAGCAAGCAATCGGAGTATTCCTCACGCCACTTGCCCGCTCCGCCCGCGTTGCACGTGGCCACCAGACTCAGTGTCCGGGCCGTCTCCGCATCTTTCTCGCCCTCTACCACTAGCACGGATTCCGCAGCGAGCACTTCGGGCAGGCGATACAACACGCGCCGCACGCCTTGGAGATTCCAGGTCCACCCACCGTTACCGTCTGGACGCCGCTGGCGAAAGTCTTTCGGCTCGAAGCGCACAACCTGAGAGAGCGGCTTCCCCTGTTCATCTACGTAGTCGTACATCGCTACAATTTGCCGCTCCCCCTCGATACCATCGAGAAAAAGCTCGCACATCTCGATTCCCACAGCCGTGCAGACTGCATCCGGCGTACATCCTGCATGACAGTGAACGAGAATTTTCCCGCCGCTCACACGAATTGAGAGTGAAGGCGAGTGATCCTCATGCGCGGGGCAACGAGCAACCCAGCCGTCCCCGGAGCGACGCACGCACTCAAAGCGCGAAAGAATTTCAGGTGCGCTCATCGCCGCGACTCAGCGAGCTGCGACCGCATCGGCGTCGCCGGTAATGACTGGCGTGTCGCGCTTCGCAAACTGTTCGAGCGCGGCGCACGGAATCATGCGCCTTCGCCCCACCCGGCGCGATGCAAGTAATTTCCGATTGATGAGATTTTCAAGAGTCCGAACAGAGCAGCCCAAGGCTTCGGCGGCCTCTTTCTTTGAGCAAAGAATCTTGTCCATTTTCCCTCCACGCAAAGACAGTAGCGATTTGGGTTCATACCAATAGAACCGAGAACCGCAACTTTCCCTCCATGCGCTAACCTTCGCGCACAAGGAATCGAGCGTACATAGCGGAAGGCAAACTTTCTTCGGAAGAGAAAAACTAAGTATTGCGGGTTTTCCGACGGCGGTAACGTGCTTGAACAAGGGCAAGCTCGTGAAACCTAGGCTCTCCGTTGGCCTCTTCACCCAAAGCCCAAGCGGCGGCGTTGAGTAGGTCCACGACTTCTTTGTCGTGAAATTTTCCCGTCATGAGCTTGACGAATTCGGATAAGCGAAAAACGTATTGGGAGAAACCCTTGGTCGTCGGATAAAACTGCCGCCGCATCTCAAGGAGCCATTTCGCCCGTTTCTCCGTAATGTGCGCGTAAGCGCGCAAGTAGCCGGGCAACGTCTTGAACCTCTTCACCAAGACGCGCCCCACGGGGTCTTCCTGGCGCAGCGTGAACTCGGGATTGAACCAGTGGGAGCCATTCAATCTCTCGATTTCATCGGCGACTTGCCGGAGCCGCTGGGGAAACTCTGTCAGCGCCTTCCAGGTCTTGCCGGTCCCGAAGGCAAAGATTCTGTTCCAGCTTTCCCCAGGGGGCTTCCGCCCCTTCGTTTTTCGCGTCGGGCCATGGCTAATCGACAAGCAGGCCAGTAGGGGAAACAAATTATTCACGAACGCCGCGTAAATCTCCGGCCAGAGGCCATCCTGATTAACTTTGGACATTTCGCCGAAGGCTTTGATCGCCTTGCAGAACTCTGTATCTGACTCAAGACGGGAAAATCTCTCCCGCAGCCATTCCTTCTCGGGGTCGCTTAATTCGGGAAGCCGGAGCCGAGGCTCCGGGCCGAGGCCGTGCGCGGATTCCGTGGCATCGGGCTCTAGGCCCGGCACCGTAATGGCCGTCTCCTCCAACCCGTAGAGCCCCACTCTCTCCGTGTTTCTTGTCGTGACAAATTCGCGCACCTGCTCATACGACGGAAAGCCGGAAATCGACTCGCTCAAGTGCTCCTCCTTGCATGTTGCTGCGCCCCAATTCTATCACTTTGGGCTTGCAAATAAAACCTAAACAGTTTAGGATAGTTGCGTGAGAAAGAATGACATCCGGCAGTTTACGAGTTGGCTTGGAAAACGCAGCTATGCAGCACGCTTGGAGCGCATGGGAATTGAGCGAATCCGCGAGATTGCGCGGGAGAACGGTAAGAAGGGCGGCAGGCCGCCCGAGAAAGGGAAACAAAATGCAGACTGAAATCTTGACGCTAACGGAGACGAAAGTTCGGCGGCGAAATCCACGCGGCGTGTTCGAGAAAGTGCCCGGCTCGGGCGAATGGTGGATTCGCTACATGGACGCCAGCGGGCGCTATCGCCGCGAGAAGGCGGGTACGAAGAGCAACGCCATAGACCTCGTTCGCAAGCGCAAGACGGAAGCCTTGCAAGGAAAGAAGCTCCCCGAGAAACTGCGCCGGGCGACGATAACCTTTGCCGACATTGCTAAAGACGCCTTGACCTACTCGAAGACTAACAAACTCAGCTACCGCAATGACGCGGGACGTATGGAAACCTTGCTCGGCTGGTTTCGAGAGTGTCCAGCCGAGGCGATCACGGCCCAGGACATTGAGCGGCGCTTCGAGAAAGAGGACTGGTCCCCGGCCACGATCAATCGCTACCGTGCCCTCCTCTCGCTGACGTACCGTCTGGCAATCCGCAACGGCAAGGCGAAAGAGAATCCGGCCCGTCAAGTGACGCACCGACTCGAAGACAACGGTCGCATTCGGTTTCTGTCCGCAGATGAAGAAATTGCACTTCGGAAGGCTTGCCCGTCCAACCTACCGGAGTTGGAACTTGCATTGAATACGGGTATGAGGCTAAGCGAGCAATACCACCTCCGCTGGCGGGATGTGTCTATCGAGCGACGAACGCTTACGATTCCGCGCAGCAAGAACGGAGCGGCCCGGCATGTTCCCCTCAATCAAGCTGCGATCCACGCGCTCGTAGCTCTACGCGAACGCAATGTTGGTTCCGAGTTTGTCTGCGGCGGCGCAACTGAGCCTCGGCGCTGGTTTGAGCCTGCCGTCAAGGCGGCGGGACTGACTGAGTTTAGCTGGCACTGTCTGCGGCACACGTTCGCCAGCCGCCTTGTTATGGCCGGGGTGGACATTCGCACCGTGCAGGAGCTTCTTGGGCACAAGACTATCGGCATGACGGTCAGATACTCGCACTTGGCCCCGAAGCACACGCTTGCTGCCGTGGAACGGTTGGACACCCCTACAGATCAACCAACCGACACCACTACCGACACCAAGACCATTCAGCCCGTCTTGACTGAAACGCCAGAGTTGCAGCAAGTCTTTCAATAGTATAGGTTTATCACCACCAAGCCCGGGTGGCGGAATGGCATACGCTGGGGACTTAAAATCCTCCGGGGATTTTACCCCTTGTGGGTTCGACTCCCACCCCGGGCACCAGGTTTTCTCCTGGTGCGGCAAGTCATAGTCTTCATGCGAACTCAGAAATAGCATTGCCCGCTCGCCTCAAGAACCGGCCACGGACTGTGCGCGGTAGCGCTTTCGCAGCGAAGCGCCTCTTGGCTCTTTGATTGGGTATTGTACATTAAGATAATTCTTTCGACGCACTCCCGGCTTTTCTCCCGTGGATATCCGGCCCTATGTGGGGCAAACTACTTTCGCGGCGGGTCCCTTTCTTAGTTCGCTATTTTCTTTTTTCTTCCACCCTCGCCGCGAAGAAATCGATCGGATTTGGAGTTGGCACTACGATGGCCGAATATCCGCAGGGTTCCTACTCGCACTCCGTGCTGTCCGCATCGGAACGGCGCACGCACCCACGGCGCAAACTGAACGCTTCGGTGGAACTCATCGAACTCGAGTCCGGCAGTCGCTTGCCCGCGCGGCTCGCGGACCTGGCGATGGGCGGTTGTGGCGTGCTGACGTCCGACCCGTTACCGTTGGGCGCGGCGGTGAAAATCGAAATCACGAAAGACACGCGCACCATCAGCCCCGAGGGAAGAGTCGTCTCCACGCATGAAGGAAAAGGCATGGGCCTCGAATTTGTGAGCCTGCCCGCGGAAGACATGGAAACGCTTGCGGCTTGGCTCGATGAGGCGCTGGGAAATTTGTGGCTCGCATCCAATCGCCGCACGAGTCAAAGAATTCAGATCAGCATTCCCGTGCGCGCCACCGGAAAAACGGGCGCGGGGACGCAGTTTGAGGAACTGGCCAAGACTCTCTCGGTGGCCGTGAATGGCGGCCCGCTACTAATCACCACGCCGCTGACCAAGGGACAGCGGATCGTGCTCTCGCGCCCCGATGGCAAGCATTCCCTGGAATGCGTCGTCGTTTATGTTAAACACAGCCACGCGAACTTTCTGGAGGCGGGCGTCTCCTTCATCTGGCCCAGCCCCAAATTCTGGGGCGTGACGTTCCCGCCGGAGGATTGGTCGCCGCAGCATCCCGATGCAAAGCGGACCAACAGCCGCAGTAACCGCGGCACATCCGAATAGCGCGACGCGGCGCAACGCACTTCGCACACACACTCCGCCGCCCACTTTGCGGAGTTGCCGGGCCCGGCGCCCAGACACACCTCCGCCGTTAAATTCATTCCAAGTTAAAAGGGACCGGCGTGGGTCCTACGGACCGTTCAGTCGAGGCGACAATCCGCCCCGGCTTCGAGCGAGAGGGCTTGCTGCGCCACGACGGCGCGGGCGACTGGGGGCAACAACTCTGCGATGGATTCCACGACGCGCGTGGGCGTGAAGGGATACAGCTTGAGAGTGTCGCGCGTGCTCGATCCGGTGAGCACCAGGATGCTCTCGAAGCCAAGATCGGTGGCGCCGCGGATGTCCGTATCCATGGTGTCGCCGATCATGGTGACTTCTTCCGTACGCAAACCAATGCGCTTGCGCGCCGCCCGCATCATGAAGGGGT
>Ga0181538_10001071_pt1 | contig 31480 bp, 30 predicted proteins | sample PEATcosm2014_Bin_40_FD_119773 | JGI IMG/M metagenome (GOLD analysis project Ga0181538, IMG submission 119773) | Peatland microbial communities from MTU Mesocosm Facility, Houghton, MI, USA - PEATcosm2014_Bin23_30_metaG | ecosystem: Environmental > Terrestrial > Soil > Wetlands > Peat | place... | reverse complement strand
GAAACGTACATTTCAACCCAACCGGCGCAAGCGCTCGAAGAAGCACGGGTTCCGGACTCGCATGAAGACCAAGAGCGGGGCCGCAGTGCTGTCGCGCCGCCGGGCCAAAGGGCGCAAGCGCGTATCAGTAAAGCCGGGTTTCCGCGAATAGTCTTCCCCACAACGGGCAGCAAAGGCCGTCATTATTACTGATTCTTGTGCAAGATTGTGAGCTGGATTGCGAGCTGATGAGCGCCGACGCTCCGAAACGGAGTCCAGAGCAGCCCGCGGCGAAGGCGGGCGGCGCCTTTCCGCGTAGCTTTTCTCGTTCGGGGCGGCTGCTGAAACATTCCGACTTCGAGCGCGTCTACAAGCAGGGGCGGCGGCATTTTTCCTCGCACATGACCGTGTTCTATCTGCGGCAGGCGGAGAGCGCTTCGCCGGAGGCGGCGGCATCGGAGGCCGCTTGGCCGAAGGGAGGCGCGCGCGTCGGGTTCACGGTGGGACGCGTGCTGGGCGGCGCGGTTCAGCGGAACCGGATCAAGCGGCGGCTGCGCGAAGCGGTTCGGCTGCGGCGTTCGGCGCTGCAGGGCGCGGGCGCGGTTGATGTGGTAATCAATCCGAAGAAATCGGTGCTGACTCTGGAATTTCAGGTTGTGCTCGAAGAAGTGGGTCGGGCGCTGGATGCGATCGCGAAAAAGCTGCTGGAGACATGAAGACATGAAGGCTCTCGGGCTGGGGCTGTTGCGACTTTACAAACGGTGGATTTCGCCAGCGTTTCCGCCGTCGTGCCGCTACGTGCCGACGTGTTCGGAATATGCGATGGAAGCGGTAGAACGGTATGGTGTGCTGCGCGGCGGGATGATGGCGGCGTGGCGCGTGTTGCGGTGCCATCCATTGGCGACGGGCGGGCTGGATCCGGTGGTGAAGGATCTGAAGCGCAGACAAGAGTGTCCGCGCCACACCGGACTGATTGCGAGCGACTGAATTGGCGGAATTTAACAATCCTCAGCAAGAACCCGGGATGGAGCGCAGGCTGCTGGTGGTGTTTGCGCTGACGTTCCTGGTCATCATGCTTTTCCAGCCGCTATTGAAGAAGTACGGGCCGCAGCCTCCGGCAAAACCGGAGAGTCCGCAGGCGGCGCAGAATCAGGCGCAAGGTCCTCCGCAGACACCGGCGCAACTCCCCGCGCAAACTTCGGCAGCGCCGGGCGCAACTGCGAAGGTGCCGGTATCGGCTCCGCTGCAGGCGGCGAGCGAATCGGAGACGGTGATTGAAAATGACGTCTATCGCATCGTGTTCACCAATCACGGCGGGCGGGTAAAGTCGTGGGTGCTGAAGAAATACACCGACGACAAAGGCGGTCAGTTGGAACTGGTGAATGCCGCAGCGGCTGAGAAATACGGATATCCGCTGACGTTGTGGACCTTTGACGAGGCGCTTCGGAACAAGCTGAACTCGGTTTTGTATGTGGCTACGGTCGTTCCGTGGCCTAGCGACGGAAACCCAAGTCATCCGATAGGCGCTCCACTTTCCTTTCCGCAAAGTATGCGGAAGGATACGGCACCCACGGTTGACGCTCCACCAAAAATTGAGTTTCAGTATTCTGACAGCGATGTTGCCGTCCATAAGAGTTTCACGTTTGATCGCAACAGCTATGTGGTCGGGGTGCAAACTGCGGTCTATGTAAAGGGCACGCAGGTCACGGCGTTTCCGATGTGGCCAGCCGGGTTCGGCGGCGATCTGACCGGTCCGCAGTATGCGATTGGACAGATCATGTACCAGTACAACGACAAGGTCGAACGGCTGGCGATCAAGAAAATCAGCGGAGGTGGAACGCTACAGGGACCATTCCACTGGGCGGGAGTGTCGGACCAATATTTCGCGGCGGTTTTCTTGCCGCAGGATCCGCAGAACGCGGCGATGGTAACACTGCGCAATGCCATCGAAATCCCGCGCGGCGGTGACAGCAAGCAAATGGACAAGGTGGACGTACTGGGTGCAGCGGTCGGCAGCCTGAAAGGCCCAACCGATGCGCGGCTGTACGTGGGCCCGAAGGCCCTGGCGGATCTGGAATCGGTGGCGGTGCCGGGCATCACCGGGGCGGAACCCGATCTCCGCGCGGTGGTTGATTTCGGATGGCTGGGAATCATAGCGCGGCCGCTGTTTCTGTGGTTGAAGTGGATGTACTACCACATCGTCCCGAACTGGGGCTGGGCGATCCTGCTGCAAACGCTGGTCATCAACCTGGCGCTGCTGCCGCTGCGGCTTACGCAGATGAAGTCGATGCTGAAGATGCAGCGCGTGGCGCCGCAGATCAAGTCGATCCAGGAAAAGTACAAGAAGTACAGCCTGCGGGATCCGCGCAAAGCCGAAATGAATGAAGAAATTTCGGCGCTGTATAAGAAGGAAGGCGTGAATCCGGCGGGCGGATGTCTGCCGCTGCTGATCCAGATGCCGTTTCTGTTTGCGTACTACCGGATGCTCAACGTGGCGATGGATCTGCGGCATGCGCCGTGGATGTGGATCCACGATCTTTCGGCGCCAGATCCTTTGCACATTTTGCCGATTGCGATCATCATCACCATGCTGGTGATGCAGCGGATGACACCGCAGGCCGGTATGGATCCGGCGCAGCAGAAGATGATGAATATCATGATGCCGGGCATGCTGGGCATCATGAGCTGGAACCTGCCGGCCGGGTTGGGGCTGTATTGGTCCGCCGGGCAGCTGATCGGAATCGTGCAGCAGGCGGTGATGAATCGCACGTCGCTGGGCCGCGAGATGCGCGAGATGATGGAGAAGCGGGCGCGGAAGAAAGACAAATAGCTGTCAGATTTCAGCCGTCAGTCAAATCTGCCTGGCGGGGGCCGAAGAATGAGAGCTGACAGCTGAGAACTTACTTATGCCGATTACTGATAAGGTCGCTGCCGCAAAACAGATTGGGGAATTTCTGCAGGCTGTCATTTCCAATGGCGGGTTCAAGCTGAAGTACAGGATCACGGTGGATCCGCCGATGGCGCAGAACCGCGAGTGGGAACATCCGGAAATTCTGGTGGAGTTTGCCGGGCCGGATTCGGCCCTGCTGCTGGAGCGCGGTGGCGAGTTGCTGCGGTCGTTTGAGCTGCTGGCGTCGGAGATCTTGCACCTGCAGGGCAACGAGCACGAGAAGATCTGGTTCGATTGCAAAAATTTCCGGGCGATGCGGATCGACGAGTTGCAGCTGGCGGCGCGGGTGGCGGCGGAGCAGGTGCGGCGGACGAGCGAGCCTTACCGGTTCGGGCCCATGTCGTCGCGCGAACGGCGGATTGTGCATCTGGCGCTGCGTGAGGAAAAAGATTTGCGCACCGAAAGTGACGGCGAGGGCGGAAGACGGTCGGTGGTGGTGTATCCGGGGAACTATAAGACGGCTGCGCCAGTACGGCGCGAACGTCGGACGATTTCGTAGTTGCACACCTTGTTGCACACTTTGCGCGGCAGTTAGTTTCTCGACACTTGACAGCCGGAAAAAATCGCGGTTCGATAAAGCGCTCGCGCGGAAATTTTTTGTTGCAAGACACCGACGCGGCGATTTTTTTGTGCTAGTATGCCGTTCGTCTCGTAATAAATTTCACCGACAACCCGTGCTGCAAAACTGCTCCTAAACGAAAGAGCTCATAATTTCAAGATTGGTTTTTCCCGGTGCGTTTCACTCCGGGCGCATTCGATGTTCGGTAAACGATATTCTGGTAAAGGTTGTTCTGGTAAAAAATGTCTCTCTCCAGTGGCGCCATCAGTCCGAATCCGTGGGTGCGCATCCTCGACGCCCTGGAAAAGAAAGTTAACCGGCACTCCTACGACACCTGGTTGAAGCCAACGCGGTACAGTCATGCCAGCAATAAAATTTTGTTCGTACGCATTCCGACAGCCGAGTTCCGCCACGTCGGCGACAAATACGCGGATCTGATTCAGGAAGCGCTCGACAATCTCGGCCTTGGATACGAGGATGTGAAATTTGTTACCGCCGAGGACGATCCTTCGAACACCTTGATCCGGCATAACGGCGGTCTGTCGGCTCATAGTCCGAGTGGCGGTCCGAGCGGCGGTCCGGCTGCCGGTGCGGCACCGCAGGGTTCGCCAGGGTTGCATCCGGCCCAGGGGCGTTTCGACTGGGACAGCGCCGCGCAACTGAATCCCCGGTATACATTTGACGCGTTCGTGATCGGCAGCGGGAACCAGTTCGCGCACGCGGCCTGCCAGGCGGTGGCGGAGCGGCCTTCCAAAGCCTACAACCCGCTATTCCTGTACGGCGGCGTCGGGATGGGCAAGACGCACCTGATGCAGGCCATCGGGCATGAGATCAAGCGGCGGACGCCTCAGGCGGCGATCTGCTACGTGTCGAGCGAGAAGTTCACCAACGAGATGATCAACTCGTTGCGCTACGACAAGATGATCAGCTTCCGGGATAAATTCCGGACGGTGGACGTGCTGCTGGTGGACGACATCCAGTTCCTGGCGCAGAAAGAGCGTACCCAGGAAGAGTTCTTCCACACGTTTAACGCGCTGCACGAGTCGATGAAGCAGATCGTGATCGCCAGCGACCGTCCGCCGAAGGAGTTGGCGGAATTTGAGGATCGTCTACGCAGCCGCTTTGAATGGGGCTTGATTGCCGATATTCAGCCGCCGGACCTAGAGACGAAAGTGGCCATCCTGCAGAAAAAGGCGGAGCAGGAACGGGTGACGCTGCCGACGGATGTGGCGTTGTTTATTGCCTCGAACATAAGGTCGAATGTGCGCGAACTTGAAGGCGCTCTGATCCGTTTGGTGGCGCATTCGTCATTAATTGGAGCGGAGATTACTCTTCCCTACACCCAGCAGGTGTTAAAGAATTTCATTGATTCGCAGGCTCGCAAGGTGACTATTGAATCAATTCAGAAGGCAGTGGCCGAGCAGTTTGGCCTGCGTCTGGTAGAGATTAAGGCGAAGAATAATTCACGCTCCATCGTCTATCCGCGGCAAATTGCAATGTACCTGGCCAAGCACCTCACGGAAGCTTCACTGCCCGAAATTGGACGCCAGTTCGGCGGCAAGCACCATACGACGGTTTTGCACTCGGTGGACAAAATTGAAGAGCTTCGCAAGAACGACAAGGATTTGAACAGGTTGCTCAATAAACTGACCGAGCAATTGGGCGCGTAGACGGCGTTTCCACCGGATTTTCCACTCTCCAGGCCGTTCTTCCTACCCTCCAGTTGTCGCAAGTTTGTGGAAACTGTGGGAGACGGGACAGAAATTTGAGAACGGTCCGCAGTTTACGATGGCGTCCGGTGAGACGGGGACCGATTCTTCACACGAAGGGTGGATGTGGAAGCAATTGAACCACAGGAACCTGGACTGCTTTTCCACTTCTCCAAGGTGCCTACGGTTACTACTGGTTTTTATGCTTTTGCATTTGATATAAGAAGAGAACAGAAGTAGAGTCGGGAGACCCAATTATGCCGGTGGAAGTCGCCCCTGCCTTAGCCGCTACGACCATGGAAATTACGGTCAGCAAATTTGAGCTTCTTCGCGAACTGACAGCCACTCAGGGCGTGGTGGAGCGCAAGACCACAATTCCCATTCTCTCCAATTATCTTTTCGAGGCTGCGGGCGACAAGTTGTCGCTGACGGCGACGGATCTCGACCTGAGTCTGCGCACGTCCTGCAATGCCAAGGTGAAGAAGGAAGGCGCATGCACAATTCCAGCACGCAAACTTTATGACTACGTAAAGTTGTTGCCCGACGCCGACATCACCATCCGCCTGCTTGAAAACCATTGGGTCAGCATTCGCTGCGGCCGGTCCAACACGAAGATGGTTGGAATGGCGAAGTCGAATTTTCCAGGTCTGCCAGTGTTTCCATCGGCGGGCGTGATCAAGATTCCCGCAGGGGTGCTGCGTTCAATGATTGCAAAGACAGGCTTCGCTATTGCCAGCGAGGAGTCGCGCTACACGCTCAATGGTGCGTTGATGGTGCTGAAGCCGGAGTCAATCACAATGGTTGCGACCGACGGCCACCGTCTGGCGCATGTGGAGCGTGCGGGAGAAAAGTTTGAAGGCGTTTCCGGCGAGATGAAGACGTTGATTCCGAAGAAAGCGATGGACGAGTTGAAATCGCTACTCGACTCCCAAGGTGAGAACAATGTCGAGACCATCGATTTCGCCAAGGACGAATCGACGCTATTCTTCCGCGTCGGTCCGCGTTTACTGACGTCGCGCCAGCTAACGGGGCAGTTCCCCAACTATGAAGCTGTCTTGCCAAAGGATATATCCAAGTCGATCGCGTTGCATGGAGAAGAACTGGGAGCCGCGATCGCCCGCGTGGCGCAGTTCGCCGATGAGCGGTCGCGCGCCGTGCGCCTGCGCCTGGAAAAAGGCGAGTTGAAAATTTCTGCCTCATCGACCGAGACGGGCGAGTCGGAGGATTCCATTGAAGTGGCCTATGACGGTGAGCCGATGGCGATCGGATTCAACGCCCAATACCTGATGGACTTCATCAAGGCAACCGGGTCATGCGATGTGAAACTCGAACTGAAGGATGCCCAGTCAGCCGGCCAGCTTCGTCCCGCTGAAGGTGAGGATTACAAGTACCGGTATATTGTGATGCCGATGCGGATCTGAGATGGGCGCGCGCTGCGCCGATCTCCCCGACCGCAACATGATCGCTTGGCAACGGCAGGTGCAAACCTCTGCACCGCTTGACAAGTTTGTGCCTGTCATTTGCACCTTGACCAAAGCACACTCACCATTTACATTTTGGGGCCAATCGATAAGTGGAGGGAACGTTATGTTATCCGGTTTTAAGCAGTTTGTCCTGCGCGGCAATGTGGTCGATCTGGCGGTAGGCGTGGTGATTGGCGCGGCGTTCGGCACGGTCGTTACCGCTCTGGTCAAGGACATCATCAATCCGATTATTGCGCTCGTGGCAGGCAAGCCCGATTTTACTGGGATTTCGTTCACGATCGGGACCACGGTGTTTCCGATTGGCGATTTCATCACTGCCTTGGTCAGCTTTATCCTGGTCGCAGCGGCCGTTTATTTCTTTGTTGTGACCCCGATCAACGCTCTGATTGCACGGAGCCGCAAGGATCCGGCGCCCGCCGATCCGACGACGAAGAAGTGTCCGGAATGCCTGAGCGAGATTCCAATCGACGCGCGCCGCTGCAGCCATTGCTCGCAGCCGGTGATGGGCAAGGCCGCCTAGTTCGAACGGCGCTTCCGCCTTGGCGAAATCCGCTGGATTCCTGTAAAATTACGTTTTCGGCGACAGGCCTGGAAGGATTTCAGAGTATGGCACGAGTTTGTGATATCTGCGGCAAGGGGCCGCAGTTCGGAAATACCATCAGCCACGCCCACAATGTCAGCAAACGGCGCTGGAACGTCAATTTACGCCCGGTTCACGCCAAGGTGGGAGCCGCTACCAAGCACATCCGCGTCTGCACTTCCTGTCTGCGTAGCGGCAAAGTGGTCAAAGCGTAGAAGATCAGCGCCCGCAGAGATGTGGTAATCCTGCGGGCGTTCGTGTGTCGGCCAGCTTTTCGCGGACAAGAGTGTCCGCGCCACACGAACTACTTCGCATCAACCAATTGCACGTCGAAGATCAGGGTGGCGTTCGGCGGGATAGCTCCCGGATAACCCTTTGCTCCGTAGGCTAGGTCTGGTGGAATGCGGAGCTGGCGCTTGCCACCTACCTTCATGCCGACGATACCTTCGTCCCAGCCCTTGATGACCTGCCCGGCGCCCAACAGGAGCTCAAACGGATGGCCGGTACCGACCGAGCTGTCGAACTTCTTGCCGTTGGTGAGCCAGCCGGTGTAATCGACTTTGACGTGCCGTCCGGTTTGGGCGACCGCGCCGGCGCCAACTTTGATATCCCAATATTCGAGGCCGCTGGCGGTCTTGACGGGCGCGCCGGTAACCTTGGTGGGCCCGGTGGTGCTCTCCGCCTTTTGAGCAGAAGCCGTCTGAGCGACGACCAGACTGGCCAGTGCGAGCAGTGTGATGGCAAAAACGAGAGTTTTCATAATTCCCCTTTCCTTACGTCTGTAAGGTTGTAGCGTTAGCTTCTGCAGTTCTTTAATTCTGTCCCTTCGCGCCAGCCTTGTTCAAGCCAGCGCAATCACATCAATTTCAACCAGCACGTCTTTCGGAAGCCGCGCCACCTCCACAGTGGAGCGCGCTGGCGGCGCCTGCTTGAAGTAACGGCCATAGACTTCGTTCATGGCCGCAAAGTCTCCCATGTTCTTGAGGAAGACGGTGCAGCGAAGAACCTTCTCCATGCGACTGCCCGATTCCTGCAAAATCGCCGCGAGATTCTTGAGCACGCGGTCAGTCTGCGCGCTTATGTCGCCGGCGATTACCTGCTGGGTTGCGGGATCGATGGCGATCTGTCCGGATGTGAAGATCAGGCTCAGGGTTCGAATGGCTTGCGAATAGGGACCGATGGCTTTCGGAGCCTGATCGGTAGCGATTACGTCGCGCATGATCCCTCCAGTGCAGATTCTACGGAGATGAATGACGAAGAGTGATTAACGCAGATTGCGGCGGTGGAAGTCAAACGCGAACGCGCGTTCACGATCAGAACAGCGAACTCTGCCGCCGGTTGGGAGTAATTCCGAAATGCTCATAAGCTAGTTGAGTGGCTACCCGGCCACGGGGAGTGCGGTTCAGGAAGCCGATCTGGATCAGGAACGGCTCGTAGATTTCTTCGATAGCGTCGGGCTCCTCGGCGAGCGCCGCGCCCAGCGTATTCAATCCCACCGGCCCGCCCTGGTACTTCTCAATAATGGTCAGCAGCAGTTTGCGATCCACTTCGTCGAAGCCGTAGCGGTCAACCTCCAACATGCTGAGCGCGGATTGGGCGGTGGGTAGATCGATGGAGCCGGCGGCACGCACCTGGGCATAATCGCGCACGCGGCGCAGCAGGCGGTTGGCGATGCGCGGCGTTCCACGGGAGCGGCTGGCGATTTCAATGGCTCCGGGACGATCGATGCGCACGCCCAGAATCTCGGCGGAACGCTCGACGATGACGCGAAGGTCGTCGTGCGTGTAGAACTCGAGCCGCAGCAACAGGCCGAATCGCGACCGCAGTGGCGCGGAGAGCAGTCCGGCGCGCGTGGTGGCGCCGATGAAGGTAAAAGGCTTCACGTCCATGGTGTGCGTGCGCGCGGACGGGCCCTGGCCGATCATGATGTCGAGCTTGTAGTCTTCGAGCGCGGAGTAGAGGATCTCTTCGAGCGCGGGCTGCAGACGGTGCACTTCGTCAATGAAAAGCACCTGCCGGTCGCGGAGATTGGTGAGGATCGCGGTGAGGTCGCCCTTGATCTGCAGCGTGGGACCGGAGGTCTGCTGAAAGGCGGCGCCGAGTTCGTTGGCAATAATGTTGGCGAGCGTAGTCTTGCCGAGGCCGGGCGGCCCGTAGAGGAGCACATGATCAAGCGCTTCGCGTCGAGACTTCGCTGCCTGGATGGCTACGTCGAGATTCTCTTTGACCTTGTTCTGGCCGATGAACTCCTGCAAGCGTTGCGGGCGGAGCTTGAGCTCGAATGAGGAATCGTCTTCGACCGGGGCAGCAGAGACAAGGCGGTCTTTGAGATGGAGCGCGGGATTATCTTTGGCGGCGGACACTGAAGGCGATGGTAGCAGTTCTGCGTTTGTGGTTCTAGGTGTGGGACGGACACTCTTGTCCACCAAACCTTGAACGCCACTCTCCGGTTGGCTCGCGGATCGATCGTACCGCTAGCCTTTGCGGACAGGGGTGTCCGCGCTACACAAGCTACTGCCCAATCACTCCCAGCCGCACGCCCTTCAGTTTCCCCGCGTCGAACCAGGCTACCTTCTGTCCGAACCAAGTCTTAGTGCCAGAGAGCTTGTACTTCTTGACCGCCGCTGCGAAGTCGCGCGTGCCGAGCACGTAGGCGACCGGGGTCTCGCCAAACTTGGCGAGCCGCTCCGAGAGCCAGCCTCCGCCGTAAGGAGCTGCCAGAATTACGGGTTCGCCGGGGAAGTAGGCGAGTTTGCCGAAGTCTTTTTGCGTCTCAGTTAAAGGTTCGGCCCAGCCGTAAGCTTTGCGGAACAAGGCGATCGACGCATCGAGGTTGTTGACGCCAAGTACGACATTCTCGACGCCGCCTACGGGCGCGCCTTTTACGCTGTCCGAAGTCTGGACGCGCCAAGTGCGCGGCGTCTGGTCCTCAATGATGAATGGCAGAGTGGAGCCCGGCGTGCCGGAGCCAACGTCAGCGGTCATCCACTCGATCGACATGCCGTCAGGCCGCTTGCGGCTGCCGTGCTCGGGAGTCTTGACGGGAATCCCAGCCTTCTTCAGGCGATCCACTTGCTGCAGCAAAACGTTAGTCCCCACCGCCCAGGCGCAGGTGACCGCATCCTCCGACATAAACCTCGCCCAGTCGGAGCCCGCAGTCGCCCCCGGCTTGATCGGCGCGATCAGTTCAATGTATGACGTGTCATCGAAGCCAACGATGGCCATTTGAGTAACGCCGTTGCCGTGGGGCCCGCCGAAGTCTGGAGTCATGCCAACTTCCGTAAACTCCTGGCGAAGCGTGTCCAGATTCGATCCGCAGATCGAGACGTGGTCAATCTCCAGCAGCAAAGTCTTGCTTTCCTGATTCATAGCAGGTTGGGAAATGAGTAAGAGAACGAGTGTCGCGAAGGACAAGCGGCGGCAGACGGGGGAACTCCGCTTGGGCATCCGTGCCTCCTTAGAAGGAAGAAAGAGGAATGGTACGCCAGAAAAGGCTTGCGGTGAATCGGTTTTTTGAAACTTGCAGCAGTGTTCCGTGGTTGGACGGCCCGAGGGCGGCCGTCCCTACGTGACCTTATTCCTCTTCTTCTTTCACCTCGCCGCGCTCGGCTTTGGCCTTCTCGATAATCTTGTCCTGGAGTTGTTGCGGGACGGTGTCGTAGTGGTGCATCTCCATCGAGAAACTGCCACGCCCCTGCGTCATCGAGGTAAGGTCGGCGCCGTAAGTGAGCATTTCGGCCATGGGCACTTCGGCTTTTACGATGGTGTTGCCCGCTTTGTTATCCATGCCTTGAATGCGTCCGCGGCGGCTGTTGAGGTCGCCCATGATGGTGCCGGCGAATTCGTCGGGTATGGTGATCTCGACGGTCATGATGGGCTCCAGCAGCGTTGGCTTGGCCATTTCCATCGCTTTGCGGAAGGCGATGCGGCCCGCCATCTGGAACGAGAGGTCGTTCGAATCGACGTCGTGATAAGAGCCATCGTAGAGAATGGCGCGAAAGTTCACCACGGGATAGCCCGCGAGAAAGCCGCGGGCGGCGGCGTCTTTGATTCCCTTTTCGACGGCGGGAATGAAATTGCGCGGGATGGCGCCGCCGAAGATGTCGTTGACGAACTCGAATTCAACTTCGGAGTTGCGCGGCAGCGGCTCCATTTTGATCTTGCAGTCGCCGTACTGGCCGTGGCCGCCGGTCTGCTTCTTGTGGCGTCCCTGGACGTCGGCCTTGCCGCGAATGGTTTCGCGGTACGGCACCTTGGGCGCCTTCAGCACCACTTCGGCGTGGTAGCGTTTTTTCATCTTCGAGACCACGACCTCGATGTGCTGCTGTCCCGTGCCCGCGATCAGGAATTCCTTGGTCTGCGGATCGCGGAAGAAGCGCAGCATGGCGTCTTCTTCCATCAGCTTGTGGAGTCCGACGCCAAGCTTGTCTTCGTCGGCGCGGCTCTTCGGCTCGATGGCGAAGGTGATGGCTGGCTCGGGCAGTTGCACCGCCGGATAACGGATCGGCGATGACTTATCGCCCAGAGTGTCGCCAGTGAGAGTCTCTCTCAGCTTCGCGACCGAGCCGATATCGCCGGCATGCAGCTCCGAGATCGGAACCGCCTGCTTGCCCTGGATCAGGGAGATGTGAGCAAACTTTTCTTGAATATTGCGGTTGTAGTTCTGCAGCGATGCGTCGTTCTTCAGCACGCCGGAAAAAACCTTAAAGTAGGAAATGCGGCCGGCGAAGGCGTCGGACATGGTCTTGAAAACATAGACGGAAGCGGGTTCGTTGTCGGTGCCTTTACGTGTGGCCGACTCTGTGCCGCCTTCAGCCGTCCAGCCGGTAATGGCGTGATGCTCGCTGGCGGCGGGCGTGTAGTCCACAATGAAATCCATCAGCTCGTCAACGCCGATGTTGCCGAGGCCGGAAGTGAAGAGCACCGGAAATAGTTTGTCTTCGCGAATCGCCTCATGCAGCGCCGGGACCAGATGCTCCTCGGGGATCGTGCCCGTTTCAAAGAACTCTTCCATCAACTCGTCCTTGCCCTCGGCGACGAGCTCCACCAATTTTTCGTGAGCTTCCTTGGCCGCGTCCGCCATATTGGTGGGGATCGGGCCTTCTTTGCCCTTGCCGTTTCCACCCATCTCGTAGGTGTAAGCCTTCATGCGGACGAGATCGATGATGCCGCTGAGACTCTTTTCGCTGCCGATGGGGAGCTGCAGCGGAGTAACCGCGCGGCCGAAGGCGTTGGTGAGCGATTCGAGCACGCGGCTGGCGTCGGCGCGGTCGCGGTCCATGCGATTGACCACAATCATGCGCGGCAGCTCAATGTCATTGCAATATCCCCAGACACGCTGGGTCACAACCTCGACGCCGGCAACGCCATCGACGACGACGAGAGCAGCGTCCACTACAGGGAGCGCCATCTTGGCCTCGTGGACGAACATGTTGAAGCCCGGAGTGTCGAGCAGATTGATCTTGACCTTTGACTCCGGCTTGCCCCACTCGACAAAAGCAAGGCCGGTGGATATCGACATTTTGCGGGCGATTTCCTCTTCGTCGTAGTCGGTCGGGGCGGAGCCGTCGTCGACGCGCCCCAGGCGCGGCGCGGCTCCTGCCGTATAGAGCATGGCGGACACCAGGGTGGTTTTTCCGGCATGACCGTGTCCGATGAGGGCAAGGTTGCGGAGATCGGCTGCTGAGTACACTTTCACGGGTTGTCTCCTTCCGCAGGCTTACGGGAAGGGTGATAAGGCCCGGAATCCGGAAAGCCAGAATAATGATGAGTACAGCTACAGGCCAGCCCAACAATGCCTGCGAAACTTCTGATGCTAACACAGGGGGTGGGAGGTTTCCACGTAGGGACGGCCGAGGGCGGGCGTACCCACGTGAGTCTTGCCGACTACAAAGTCGCGCTCTTCTCCGCGATCAGCTTCTTGATCTTCTCCACGAACTCCGCCGTGGGCATGTCTTCGGTCTTATCTTTCCCGCGAGTGCGGACGTTGACCTTGTTGGCTTCGGACTCTTTGTCGCCGACTACCAGCAGAAACGGCACTTTCTGCATGGCGTGTTCGCGGATTTTCGCGTTCATCTTTTCGTTGCGGGAATCTACTTCCACGCGGACACCTGCCGCTCGCAGTTGCGACGCTACTTTTTCCGCATACTCCGTATGGCGCTCGGCGATGGGGATCATCGCCACTTGCACCGGCGAGAGCCACACCGGAAACGCTCCGGCGTAGTGTTCGATGAGCACGCCGAAGAAGCGCTCGACCGATCCGTAGAGGGCGCGGTGGACCATGAGCGGCTGCTTGCGGGTACCGTCTTCGGCCACGTATTCGAGATCGAAGCGCTGCGGCAGGTTGAAATCGAACTGTACCGTCGAGAGCTGCCACAGGCGTCCGATGGCGTCCACCAGCTTGATGTCGATCTTTGGGCCGTAGAATGCGGCTTCTCCTGGGATCGTCTTGTATTCGATGTTCAGCTTCTGCAGCGCGCTTTCCAGCGAGTGGTTGGCCAGGTTCCACTGGTCTTCGCTGCCCAGGAAACTCTTCTTGTCATTCGGATCCCAAGTGGAAAGCTCGGTCTGGAACTGGTCGAAGCCGAAGGCTTTCAGCACGGCGAGCGCGAACTCGAGGCAGCCGACGATTTCGTTTTCAATCTGATCGGGAGTGCAGAAGATGTGCGCGTCGTCCTGGGTAAAGCCGCGGACGCGCAGCAGGCCGTGCATCACTCCCGAGCGCTCGTAGCGATAGACGGTGCCGAGTTCGCCCAGCCGCACCGGCAAATCGCGATACGACTTCAGCGAATCTTTGTAGATCAGGATGTGCCCAGGACAATTCATGGGCTTGAGGCGATATTCGGCGTCGTCGAGCTCCATGGCATCGAACATGTTCTGCGAGTAGTAGCCTTCGTGGCCCGAGGTGTGGAACAACTGGCGGCGCGCCACGTGCGGCGTGACGACGAGCGCGTAGCCGCGGCGCAGGTACTCTTCGCGCATCCAGTCTTCCATCTCCTTGCGGATGATGCCGCCCTTCGGATGCCAGAAGATCAGGCCCGGCCCGGCGAGTTCCTGTATGGAAAACAGGTCGAGCTGTTTGCCGAGCACGCGATGGTCGCGCTTCTTCGCTTCTTCGAGGCCGTTCAGGTAAGCGTCAAGATCCTTCTTCGAAAAAAACGACGTGCCGTAGATGCGCTGCAGTTGCGGATTCTTTTCGTCTCCCAGCCAGTAGGCGCCGGCGACGTTCAGCAATTTGAAAGCCTTGATCTTTCCGGTCGAAGGCAGGTGCGGACCGCGGCAAAAATCCTGGAACTTGCCGGTCTTGTAAACCGAAATCTTCTCATCGGGCTTGGTGAATTGCTCGATGAAATGGCATTTCATGAAGTCGCCTTCGCCCTTGAACTTTTCCAGACCTTCTTTGTGCGGCAGAAATTCGCGCGCGTAGGGCAGGTTCTGCTGGACGAGCTCCTGCATCTTCTTCTCAATCTTCTCAAGGTCCTCTGGAGTGAACGCAGTCGGACGATAAAAGTCGTAGAAGAACCCGTTCTCAGTCGCCGGACCGTGGCCGAGCTTGGTCTCAGGAAACAGTTCCAGCACCGCAGCAGCAAGCAGATGCGCGGACGAATGCCGGTAGACTTCGAGCGCCTCAGGGTCGCGGTCGGTGAGGATGCGCAGGTCGGTGTCGCTGTCAAGCGGGCGAGTGAGGTCGATCAGGTTGCCGTTAGTCTTAGCGGCAAGAGCGGCGTCGGCCAGGCGCGGGCTGATGGACTTGGCAACGTCGAGCGCAGTCGTGCCCTTTGGGACTTCCTTGGTGCTGCCGTCGGGGAGCTTGAGATGAATGCTGTCGGACATGAAAAGGCCTTGTATTCTGCTGAGTCTCTTAAGTTTATCATCGCAGAACCCGTCCTCCCCTCCTTACCAGCCCACCTTTTTCCCCTTATTCTGCTCGTCCAGCCACTGCTTCAAAGGCGCGAAATATTCCAGCAGCGCCCCGGCGTCAGTCTGCCGTTCGCCAGTGAGCACTTCCAGCGCATCCGGCCAAGGTTTGCTCTGGCCCATGGCGAGCATCTTATTGAACTTCGCGCCGGCTTCCTTCGACCCGTAGAACGTACAGCGGTTAAGCGGGCCTTTGTAGCCGGACTCGCGGCACAACGCGCGGTAGAACTGGAACTCCAGGATGTGCGCCAGAAAATATCTGGTGTAGGGCACGTTCGCCGCTACGTGATATTTCGCTCCCGGATCGAAATCGGCTTCACTGCGCTCGACCGGAGGCGCCACGCCCTGATATTTCAGCCGCAACTCCCACCACGCCTTGTTGTAATCCGCGGCTGCGATTTCTCCGGAGAATACTTTCCAGCGCCACTGATCGATCATCAAGCCAAAGGGGAGAAAGGCTACTCGATCCAGCGCCTGTTTGAGCAGTTCCGGGATATCGTTGCTCGCTTCCGGCACATTCTCGAGCAGTCCAACCTGGTGCAGGTATTCCGGCGTGATTGCCAGCGCAATGGCATCGCCGATGGCCTCATGGAAGCCGTCATTGGCACCATTCTTAAACATGAAGGGCTGATCTTTGTAGGCGCGCTGGTAGAAGTTGTGTCCGAGTTCGTGGTGAATGGTGACGAAATCGGTACCGCGTACCTGGATGCACATCTTCACGCGAAGATCGTCGAAATTGTCAACATCCCAGGCACTGGCGTGGCAAACGACCTCGCGATCAGCGGGCTTGGTGAAGAGCGACCGCTCCCAGAAAGTAGAAGGCAGCGGCGCGAAACCCATGGACGTGAAGAAGCCTTCGCCGTATTTCACCATGCCCTTCGGGTCGAGATTTTTCTTCTTGAGCAGTTCGGTAACATTGACGCTGTCACCGCCTTTGTCCTCCTGCACTCCGAGCAGGTCGTAGATGTTGCCCCACTGCTGCGCCCAGGGATTGCCGAGCAGATGCGCGGGGATCGGACCGTCGGGCGGAACGACGTTCGGGCCATATTTTTCCGCCAGCTTCCAGCGCACAAATGTGTGCAGCGAAATGTAAAGCGGTTTTACCTGGTTCCACAAACGCTCGAGGTCGGCGGAAAATTCTTCCGGCGTCATGTCGTAGTTGGAGCGCCACAGGGCGCCGGTGTCCTTGAAACCCATTTCTCGGGCGCCCTGATTCGACAGGTCTACGAATCGCGAGTAACGCTGCCGCATGGGCGGGCCAATCGCTTGCCATCCAATCCAAACTTCCTTGAGCTCTTCGGGATCGCGGCTGCTGGACATCACCTTCTCTATGGCGGTGATGTCCAGACACTCACCGTTCTTGCGGCAGTACTTGCCCTTGCCGTAGTCGCCATCGAGCGATACGCCGATCTCGGTCATCTCACGCCGCAGCGCGGCATCTTTCGGCGCGGGCGCGGTGAGCGAGAGCTTCAGCAACATGAATTTTCGCGTGAGCTCGGGCGGCAGCGCTAGGACGTCAAACCGTTTGGCCTGTTCCACCAACGCAGTCGTGACGGCAGTGACCTGATCAATCGCATCGGCCGCCATGGCCTGCGTATCATCGGTAATGAAGTTCTCCTGCACCCAGGAGGCGCGTTGAACTTTGACGTTTAGATCAGCGAGCTGGGCCTCAGCCTTATTCATGAACTCCTGGGCTTCGGCGGCGGCGGTGGTTTGAGCGTATGCGTGCGTTTCGAGAAAGTTCATGGCAAGAAATAAGAATACGAGACCTAGGGACTTCATGACACCTCCGGGACGAATATTATAAGGAGTATGACGGATGAGCCTGGAAGCCGAGGGGGCATGGTTGCTATGTGGTTCTGGGCGCGGAATGCAGAGCTTCGATCGCACTCTTCACCTTGGCCGACACCTCTTCCGTATCGCGCACAGTCAACCCAGCTGTGGATACAGGTTCACCAACCCGCATCTCCAGCGGTTGGCACTTGATGTGATAAGTGTTCATCGGCAACAGGTCGAAGGTGTCGACGAGCGCGATCGGGACAATATCGGCCTGTGCCTTGATCGCCAGAAAGAATGCGCCCGGCAGAAAAGGCTGAATCCTTCCATCCGGCGTACGGCCGCCCTCGGGAAAGATTACCAGCGGCATGCCGCTTCGCAGGCTTCGCAGCGCCGACTTGATGGCGCCGATTGAAACCGCCGGGTTCTGCTGGTTGATGCAGACTTGCCCCGAGCGCTGCAGATGCCAGCCGATGAATGGGTACGAAAGCAATTCGCTCTTGAAAATGATACGGAATTGAAACGGCAAATACACGTAGAGGATGGGAATATCGAGCGCCGATGCATGCGTGACTGCATACACGCGGGGTTTGGATCTGTCGATCTCGTTATTGTCATCTTTATTCACGCCCGTGATTTTCACTGGCGACAGGATCGTCTTCATGATGAGCCACGACCAGAAGCTGGCGACCTTGTGCTGGATGCGTCCGTCGCGGTCAAAGAGGGAGCAGATCAGCGAAAGCGTGCCCAGAATGATGGTGTAGACCCAGATCAGCGGGGCAAGAACGAAATACGAGCGCAGACGGCTGAGCCAGCCGTGGCGGGTTTTATGTTGAAGTGCGGGCCGAGTCTCAGACCACGTAGGGACAGCCGCCACAGGCTGCCCAGCCGAGCGCAACTCGGCGCCATCTTTCTCTGGCTCCGCGGTGGTGGCGATCTTGTTCAAAGTTGGCCTATCCTCAAACTTCTCACGGGCAAGAGTGCCCGCGCCACACATTCTTTGTTAGATGCGGACGCCGAGCGTTCGCATCGCCTCTCCCACAATGTAAATCGAACCGGTAACGACGACCAGGCCGCCCGATCCAGCAACCTCCCGCGCCCGCTCTAGGGCCAACCCTACATCCTCGGATTCTTCTATTTCGCTGCCCGCCGCCACCCGCGCCGCTGCCTGCCGAATCTCAGCGGGGGTCGCCGAGCGTGGATTGTTGGCGTGGGTCAAGATCACGCGCTCGGCAATCGGAAACAGAATCTCGGCAATTTCCTGCACCGCCTTGTCCCGCATCACGCCAAACACCATCGTGAGCTCGCGGCCGTCTCCCAATTCTGGATAAGCCGCCGAAAGTGTCGACCGGAGCGCCCAAGCGCCGGCCGGATTATGCGCCACATCGAGCACATACTCGGGATTGTCTCCCGCGGCTGGCACCACGTGGAAGCGTCCCGGCCAATGCGTCTCGCGGATGCCTTTTGCGATCGTCCCCGGCGTGATCCGAGTATCTCCCTGTCGGTGCAACTCCGCCGTCGCCGCGACTGCCAGCGCCAGGTTGCGGAGCTGATGGCGTCCTACCAGCGGCGATTCGACCAGGATTTGTGCGCCCATCACGTCCAGCGGATACCGTTGGCACTGACCACTGACCACTGGCCATTGACCACTGCCGGGCGACACGGGCGGCACGTACGGCACTGCATTCACCGCACGCGCGCCCACATCCAAAAGTGTGCTTCCGATCACGTCGTTGGCTTCGGGCAATTGCGGCAGCGTAATCACAACTCCGCCCGGACGCATAATGCCAGCTTTTTCGCGCGCAATCTCACCCACCGTCTCGCCCAGATATTTTTGATGATCGAGCGATATGTCGGTGATGATGCTGATGCGCGGCTCAACTACGTTGGTCGCGTCCAGACGGCCGCCCATGCCAACCTCGAGCACAACCATATCGGGCCGGTTGCGGGCGAAATACTCAAGGGCGATCGCGGTCAGCATCTCAAAGAAGCTGGGATGCCACGGCAGATCGCCTTCTTCAACCAGCCGCTCGGCGGTGCGGTCGACTACGTCATGGAGCAGCGCGAAATCGTCATCGCCGATGGGTCCGCCATCGATGCGAATTCGCTCGTTGATGCGAACCAGATGCGGCGACGTGTAGAGCCCTGTTTTCAGCCCGGAAGCCTGCAGAATGGACGCCAGTGTCGCGGCGGTCGAACCCTTGCCGTTGGTGCCCGCGACCAGCACACTTGGGAAACCGTTTTCCGGATGCCCCAGCGCCGCCAGCAGCACGCGCATGTGCGTCAGATCGAACTTATGCGACGGCGTCTGCGCCAACTCGTGGCCCAACGCATACATCTGCGCGACTGCAGTTTCGTAGGACAAGGGCGTCGTTTGCTGTTCGTCGTTCGCTATTCGCGACGGAGGACCCATTCAGGGTAGCAAGTCCGGCCGCTGGTTTCGACTCTCTCTCAGCGGACGGCGGCGGATCGACATCCAAGCGCTCCTTGCGTGCGCCAATGAGGGCAGAATGGTCTCACAGGTTTTCGCGAATGGCGAACAGCGTTGTTGGTCCCTACGCGGCCTGCACCATAAAATCCAGTGCGCGCGAGATGTACGGTTTCAAGTCCTTGCGCGCGACCACGGCATCGAGCATTCCGTGTTCCAGCAGAAACTCGGAGCGCTGAAACCCCGGTGGCAGCTTTTGCCGGATCGTTTGCTCAATCACTCGTGGCCCGGCGAAGCCAATCAGCGCACCCGGTTCGGCGACGTTGAGATCGCCCAGCATGGCAAACGATGCGGTCACGCCGCCTGTGGTCGGATCGGTCAAAACCGAAATGTAAGGAACCCGCGAAGCGTCCAAGCGCGCCAGCGCGGCGGAGATTTTTGCCAGTTGCATCAGGCTGATTACGCCTTCCATCATGCGTGCGCCGCCCGATGCCGAAACGATAATAATCGGCGTCCGCGTTTCAATCGCCTTCTCAATCGCCCGTGTAATGGCCTCGCCCACCACCGCGCCCATGCTTCCGCCGATGAACGAATACTCCATCGCGCTCACGATTACTGGCCGGCCGTTCAGTTTGCCCCGGGCATTGACGATGGCGTCTTTCAGCCCCGTATCGGTCTTCGCCTGCTTCAGCCGCGAAGAATATGCTTTCAGGTCCACAAATTTCAACGGGTCGGTGGAGGCCAGATTACTGTCGAAAACCTCGTATTGATTGTCGTCGAGAAGCTGCGCCAGGCGGGCTCGGGCGTCGATGCGGAAATGCTTGTCGCACTTCGGGCAGACATTGAGGTTGTCTTCCAAGTCCTTTTTCCAGATAATCTGCCGGCAGCCGTCACACTTCACCCACAGTCCTTCGGTGCGCACCCTCTTCTCGCCCGAAGTGTCCAACTCGCCGGATTGTCGCTTAAACCAAGTCATGAAGAGCAGTTCCCAGTTGCCAGTTCTCGGTTCTCAGTAAAACCCAGCCGGGCCACGCTTGTTACTAAGAACTGAGAACCGGGGAACTGAGAACTAGTATTCAATTCCTCTCTGCGCCATCACACCTTTTTCATAGGCATGCTTGACTTGGCGCATTTCTGTCACGGTGTCGGCTAGCTCGACAATTGTCGGATGCGCGTTCCTTCCGGTCAAGATCACGTGCACCATCTCCGGTTTCCGACTCAGAGACTCAGCCACCTTCGCCGGGTCCAGCATACCGTAGCTGATGGCGTAATTGATTTCATCGAGCACCACCAGGTCCCATTCGCCGGATTGAATCGCCTTCTCGGCCTCAGCCCAAGCTTCCTCCACCATCCGGACGTCTTCAGGGTCGGGCTTCTCCGCGCCGACTTTCACAAAGCCGCGTCCCATTTGCTTCATGACGAACTTGTCGCCGAAAGCCTTGACCGCATCGAGTTCGCCATAGTGCCACGAGCCTTTCAGAAACTGCAGCATCAGGACACGCATCCCCTGCCCAACCGCCCTCAACGCCGTCCCCATGGCCGCGGTGGTCTTGCCCTTGCCGGGGCCGGTATTCACGATGATGAGACCACGGCGCAGATCCGACATGAAGATACGAGAAAAGATCGAATCCGTAATTGTACGCGGAGGGGAATGTTACGTGCCACACGGGCACCCTAGATGACCAAGCCTTGTCGCAAACAAGAAGGCGGACGGTTTTGGGTTCCGTCCGCCTTGAGTCAAACGGGGGAGTAGATCCTTAGCCTTAAGGCATTTCGACGACTCGTTGCAGCTGAGGCTGACCGCCGCCTTTCGCTGCGCCCGTGTCTTCGGCGCCCAGCAAGCGTGCTGCGACCCGCAAAGCGTCCATCTCCTTGCGAACCCGCATCAGCTCTTGCTCCTTCATTCGTAATACGTCGTACGGGTTTTTCATTTTGGGGGAGGGCCTCGCCAACAAATTCAGACTAATGTTTTGCCTGTCAGGAAATACAGTAAACCAGTGCTGCTCCGCTGTGAAGCTGCCAGAAGTTCATCGGGGCTGGGAGTCGAGTATCGCGAAGGAGTAGGCTGACTGGCCGCTGACCGTTACCATAAAGTTAATGTCCCAAATGATAAGGATGATTCTTAAGAATGGTGAAAGCACGGTAAAGCTGCTCCACCAGAACCACCCGCGCCAGTTCGTGGGGCAGCGTCATCCTACCCAGGGACAAGGTAAACGCGGCTTGGCGCCGCGCTTCGTCACTGAAACCGTCGCTGCCGCCAATCGCAAATAACAGTGGGATCGCGTTCACCTGCTCGCGCTCCAGAAACTCGGCCAGCTCTTCGGATGAAAGCTGCTTCCCCCGCGCATCGAGAAGCACCAGCTTGTGCCCCTCTTTACTCTGCTGCCGGTGCCGCCGCCCGTCGCCGCCGGCTAGCGATAAGATTGCGGCTTCGTCTTTCAACGCCAGTCCCGCGACCTCGGCATAGCGCGATATCCGTTTCAAATACTCGTCTGTAAGAGCTTCGATCGCCGGTTCTTTCGTCTTCCCAATCCAAGCCACTTTAATCTTCACAGGCTTCAGGCTTTTCCCGACGCCAAGACCACGTCGGCGCCGAACCGAATCTCGTTTCCCAGGCGATAGCGCTCGATTGCCGCTGTCGCCTCCGCGCGGATCGCCGGCCACTCTTCCACCTGCACTCGTTCCAGCATCGGACGGAAGGGAGCTGCCACCGCGCACGCGTATTCGAAAACTTCTTCCGCGTCTCCCGGCCAAGTCCAGGGCAAACGCTGAATCGACTCTTCTACCGCGTGAAATCCTGCGGCACTCAGCACCTTCGAAAGAGATCCCGCCGCTGAGAATCGAAAAGGATCCGGTCCCGCCGGAGGAAGAATGCTTCCACCAACATGCCGGTGCACAATCTTCATCGTAGTTTGCCAATAAGGTTGTTCCATCGGACCCCAGGCGGCAAAGCAAGCACGAGCTCCCGGCTTTAACACGCGGCGCAGTTCGGCCAGCGCGCGTTGGAAATCGCTGAAAAACATCACCCCAAAACGGCAGGTGGCAAGATCAAAGCTCTGGTCGGCAAACGGCAGATGGTGCGCGTCCGCCTGTTGCGTCATGAAGTTTAAGAGATTCTTGTCCTGGGCGCGCTTGGCCGCGATGTCAAGCAGTTCCGAACTCTGATCCACGGCCGTGACCAAGCCTCGGGGACCGACACGCTGCGCCAGGCTGATTCCCGGTTCGCCGGTGCCGGTTGCCAGATCGAGAACGAGCATGCCCGGCAGCGGACGCGAGTATTCAACCAAGGCTTCCGTGACTGCGCTACCCAGCACCGCCGACTTTGCCTTCCACTTCTCCGCAGCCACCAGGCGGAAACAGGAGCCCCACGGCGCTGGATTCGAAGCGCACACTTCAGGCCTTCTTTTTACGCGGCTTCTTGCGCGCCGCCGACGCGGTCTTGGTAGATGTGGATTTGGTGGTTGCAGATCTGGCAGTCACAGATTTGGCACTCGCCGGTTTGGCAATCACCGGCTTGGCTGCCAATGCCCGCCGGGCCTTCGGTTTCGCCAGCAGTTCCCCCGGCTCCAGCCGCTTCGCCGACTTCCACAGCCGCTCCAGATCGTAGAACTGGCGTGCTTTCTCGGAGAAAATATGGACCACGAAGTCCACGTAGTCGAGCAGCACCCACTCCGCCTGCTTGTAGCCCTCGGAGTGCGTCACGCGCAGCCCCAGTGCCTCGAGCCGTTCGTCCACTGCGTCGGAAATCGCCTGGATCTGGCGAGGATTGGTCCCGCTGCACATCACAAAATAGTCGGTGAACGCTCCCGAATCTTTTTCCAGTTCGAGAATCGTCACATCTTCAGCTTGTCTGTCTTGGCAGGCGAGAATGGCTTCACTTACCTGGTGTTTGAGGTCGTCCTTTTTCTTCATACGGGCTCATTGATTGTAACCCGCCCTGCGGTAGAGACGTGGCTTGCGCTTCTCAGCTTCTATACAGCCCATGCTTCCGTACATAATCCGCGACTCGCGGGTCGAGCCATCGTGCCAGCGACTTGCCCTGCGCTGCCGCCGCCCGAATCGCGGTCGCGGAGACGCTCTGATGAACTCCCTCCAGCAAGTGCAGCGTGACGCCGGGAAGAACCAGATCGCCTTTTGCCGGCTGCTTATGAAACGGACGCGTGACCGCAGCCGGCGGCCGTAAATCTTCCGGCAACGACTCGGCCACGTCCCGCAATGAAAATCCGGGACGGCTGGCCACGACGAAATCGCATTCCGCCAGAAGCGCGCGCGCCTCACGCCATTTCGCGACGTCGCGGAAGGCGTCAATTCCGATCAGAAAAAAGAGCCGGTCGGACTTCTTGAGGGTTTGTTTCAGGCGCCGAACCGTGTCGATCGAATAATTCACGCCGCCCAACGTAGGGAGAGCCGCTCCCGGCTGTCGACCGGAGCGAAGCTCCGCAGCCGGCCACTCCGGCGCTTCCAGCAGTGATGGCACGAATCCCCGTTCGTCCTGGGTTGCGAGCGCCACCATGGCATAACGATGGATGAACGCCGTGAGCGGATGCTTCTGTTTGTGCGGAGGAACATTCGTCGCCACAAACAATACCTGCCGCAGAGAGTAGCGGCTGGCGGCCGCCTGCGCCAGTGCCACGTGTCCGCGATGGATGGGGTCGAAGCTGCCGCCGAAGAGCCCGATATTCATTTCGATATGCCCTGCCTGATATTTCCTGCGATGCCCCATTAGTTTCGTCGTTTGCGGGTCGTAGTTGCAAGTCGTGTTGCAACACCGTGTTGCAACACCGGTGGTGCAACACTAATTCGACGCTCGCCTTTCAGTACCAGCGGTTTTGCGGAAAAGCGCCAACTGAGACTACGCTGTCGGACAAAGCTCTTCGTCATTTTCTCGGCGTTGCCCCCAGGTTGTGCCTGGCAGGTGTACCTCTGGCCACTGTGCCGCCAGGAAACGCGGCTGGACTAGCGTAACTCGCCCTGCGCGCGGTCTGCGCATAGCATGAGGCCATGCGAATGAAACTCCCCTTCATCCGCAGCATGGCGGTAGCTCCGGCACGGGCTCCTATCCTGCGCTACGGAGTCGCTCTCCTTAGCGCGGTCCTGGCACTGATCCCAACATTGTTTTTCTCCGATATCGCGGAAAGCCGCCTCGTCGTGTTCGCCGTCGCCGTGATGGTCAGTGCCTGGTACGGAGGATGGAAGCCCGGATTGGCCGCCACCTCTTTTGCGCTTACCGTCAGCGCCTACTACTCGCTCGCTGGAGAACTGACTCCACGCGAGTACCACAGGGCGATCGCGCACCTCGCCATGTTCATTGCCGTGGCCCTGCTGATCTGCTGGTTCAACGCCGCCCTCCGGGCTACGCAGGAGAGTCTGAACCGGTCCGAGAGTAATTTTCGCTCGCTGGTGATGAACGCGCCCTATGGTATCTGCCGCTGCGACGCTCTCGGAATCCTGCACGACGCAAACCCCGCGCTGGTGGCTATGTTTGGCTATGACAGCGCCGCTGAGCTCACCGGCAGACACCTGGGCAGCCTGTACGCCGATGCCCAGCAATGGTTTCAAACCGCCGATTATTTTCACGCGCGAAAGGAATTCAACAACCAGACCACGGAGTGCGTCCGCAAGGATGGCTCGGCCATCGTGGCGCGCATCTCCGGTCGTTCGATTTCGAACGGTAAAGACGGAGGCAGCTTCGAGATCTTCATGGAAGACGTTACCGAAACCCGCATGTTGGAACTGCAACTCCGTCAGGCGCAAAAAATGGAAGCGATCGGCCGCTTGGCCGGCGGCATCGCTCATGATTTCAACAATCTGCTGATGGTGATCTCCGGCTACTCCGAGTTTCTGCTCGAGCGCCTCGGACCCGATCCCCGCCTGCGCGGGCCGGCGCAGGAAATCTCCAATGCCACGCAGCGCGCCACTTCCCTTACCCGGCAATTGCTGGCCTTCAGCCGCAAGCAGATGCTTACCCCCAAAGTGCTCGACCTCAACGAGGTGGTAAACGAGAACCTGAAAATGCTTACCCGCATGATCGGCGAGGATATCGATCTCGTCATGGTCCCAGGCCCCGTGCTCGGCGCTGTCCGCGCCGATCCCGGCCAAATAGACCAAGTGATCATGAACCTTGCCGTCAATGCCCGCGATGCCATGCCGCAGGGCGGCAAGCTGACCATCGAGACCGCCAACGTCACTCTCGACGAAAACTTCGCCCGTACTCACACCCCGCTCACTGCAGGCGACTATGTGATGCTCGCCATCAGCGACAGCGGCGTCGGGATGGACAATGAAACCCAGTCGCGCATCTTCGAGCCTTTCTTCACCACCAAGGGCGCCAAGGGCACCGGCCTCGGCCTCTCTACGGTGTACGGCATAGTAAAACAAAGCGGCGGGTTTATCTTCGTCGACAGCCAGCCGCAGCGCGGCACCGCTTTCCGTGCCTATTTCCCGCGAGTCGATGGCGGAGAAGAAGCCGTCGCGGCACAGGAATCTATCGGCCTTCCCCGCGCCGACCGGGGGCACGAGACCATCCTTCTCGTCGAAGATGAAACCAATCTGCGCCGTCTGGCCTGCCAATATCTGGAAACGCAGGGCTACACGATCCTCGAAGCCGAAGACGGCGCCGCTGCTCTGCAAATCGTCGACGGCCACAAGGGCGCCATCGACCTCCTGCTCACCGATGTCATTATGCCCGGGATGAATGGCAGCGAATTGGCCGCACACATCTCCAAGCTGCTCCCGGCGATCCGCGTACTCTACATGTCGGGTTACACCGAGAATGCCGTTGGTCACGACGGCATGCTCGATGCCGGCATCAACTTGCTCCAAAAACCATTCAGCCTTCCCGCTCTGAAAGACCGCGTCCGGGAAGTACTGGATTCTGAACCCATCCCCCTGGAGGTCGTTATGTCGTCCCGCACCCGCTCAAGCGTTCTTGAAAAGAAGGTTCCACCGTTTCGAGCTCGCCGTTTCAATCTCCATCTTCCGCTGCGCTATCGTCCACTCGGAGAAAAGAGCTGGCGTCCGGGCACCACTGAGAACATCAGCCGCTCCGGGTTGCTCTTCCAGGCGCAGGAATTGCTCCGTCCGAATGCGCAACTGGAAATCAGCCTCGTGCTCCCCGCGGAGATTGCCGGCCTCGCCGCTACCGAAGTCATCTGTCGCGGAGAAGTGGTCCGCTCCATCGAAGCGCAGGGACAGGGACAAGGACAGGGCAAGGGACAGGGTGTGACGCCCGCCCTAGCCGCAAAGATTCTTCAATACCACTTCCAGCACGGCGCGCGCGTAGGCGAAGCGTAAGTGGGTGGCGCGGACACTCCTGTCCGCGAAAACTTAATTTGCTCGGTTATCCATCCGCGGTTACTTTCGATACTCGTCCCGCCTTGGACAACACGCCCTGGGGCTGTTACATTTCGGCCAGTACCATTGCGTCACTCCGCGAGGCGAGCCATGTCCCTGGTCGTGAAACTCGAAGACGATCTCGGCGAACGCAGCGAGTGGGTTATGCTGCATGGGGTGGTTCCTGCCACCAGCCATGAGGATTTCCTGCTGCTCAGCGGTATTGATCCGTTTGGCAAAACCGTATTCAATCACCTGCAGATGGAAACTTTCCTCAGGGAATGGGATCGTGCGAAAGATCGCGTGCGTGATGACAGTCAGTTGGAGGCCTGGGAAAAGGTGAAGCATATGGCCGAGACCTGCCGCCACGACCGCGACTTGTATCTGCGCTTCGTCGGTAACTAGCCCGTGTGGGACGGGCGCCCCCGCCCATTCAAGCCGAGCGCAGCTCGGACTTCCACTATCGGATCACGTGGATCCTGACGCCCAATTTCAGGTTTTTCCACGATTTGTCAGCCGTGTACACCGGAGCCTTCAGCGTAAGTCCCAGAGCTAAACAGGCCCGGTCCCCCAATGACAACCCAAGTGCGCGGGTTTGGGCAACCAGACTTCCCGCAATTCTCGCGTGTTCGGCCGTGAAGGGCGTGGCCTCTCGAATCGGGCTGAGAGTGTCCTCCCACGCTTCGGCAGGAGCGCCGCCTCTGCTTACGAGTTTGGATTGCACTTCGGCAAGATTGACCGTACTGCAGGTTGCGTCGCTCAACAGTTCCGGCGTCAGCTTGTCCGCCCCGGGCTCATGGTTGAGCAACGCTAGCACAGCCGAAGCGTCGAGCACGATCCTACTCACGTTTGGCGGCCTCGCGGCGTTCGGCGATGAGTTCGTCGGCCAGCGATCTTCCCGATTTTACATACCGCCGAACACGCTGTTGCGCCCGCTCGATGCGGCGTTTCAGCGTCGTGATCCGTAGTTCGTCATCCTCAATTCGCAGCACCACCTCATCGCCCGCGCTGATACCCAGCGCTTTACGAAAAGATGCGGGGATCACTACTCGACCGTTTTCATTGACGCGCAGTCGGGCTTCGGTATCCATTGTCACACTCCTTACGACATGACACAATAATACAATAATGTCATAGAATACGAAATGTGACAATCCATCGATTTCGACCAATCCGGTCGTAATATGGACTTACCGGGTGTGGATAACCCGGCTTGGAATCATTTCGACAGCGCTCCCAGCGCCTCCCGAAACAGCACTTCAAAACTCTGAGGACTCTTGCCACTCCGCGCCGCCAGCAGCGCTTTATCCGCCGCTGCGCGCTGATAGCCAAGATTGATCAGCGCCGAAATAACATCTTCCTCCACCGGGCTCGCCGGCGAAGCGCTTGCTTCGGATGCTCCCGTCGCCGCCGGCAGCTTATCGCGCAGCTCCAGCACCATGCGTTCCGCTGTTTTCTTGCCGATTCCGGGAATGCGAGTGAGCCGTGCCAGGTCGCCTCCGCGAATCGCTCCCACCATCTCGTCCGCCGGCATCCCACTCAGGATCGTGATCGCCAGCTTCGGACCAATCCCGCTAACCGTCAGCAGCTTCTCGAAAAGCTGCTTCTCGGCAAGTCGCAAGAATCCATACAAGCTGAGCGCATCCTCCCGAACGTGGGTATGGATGTGGAGCGCGACTTCAGCGCCTGCGGTCGGCATCTCCGTAAACGTCGGCACGCTGATGGCAACGTCATAGCCGACCCCATGAGTTTCCACGATCGCCTGGTTCGGGTGTTTCGCCAGCAGCGTTCCGCGAAGATACGCAATCATCGGGTGTATTGTACGGCAGTCCGCGGAGGAACAACCCCGCGGAGGGACAGCGCCCTCGGCTGCCCGGCGGCTAGTCGGGCCGAGCGAAGATTCGCTGGTCTTCCGCCGCCCGAATAAAATGACACTTTTTCCTTCAGCTTCCACAGGAAGTTTCTCCCCTCCACAGTTTTTACACAACGGAGCCTCACTTTGCCGTTGCGTTAAGCTTTCCCCTCCCGCAAAGTGCTTGCAGTCAAGAGCGTGAGCTGTTCTGATCTGGTCCGACAAGGGTTCAGCGTTGCCGGTGATTTTCGAGAGTGAGTCACTGGGGGAAAGTCGGCGCATGTCCAGTGTGCCGGTGCCCGGGCTTCGCGGCCTCCAAAGAAGTCCTTCTTCCAAGAAGGATGGAAACGCCGAATCCTAACCCTGAAGCGCAAGCTTCAAGGTGAACATTGATGCAAGGCACTTTTCGGAGTGCAATTGCGCGATGATCTTTCGCCCCGGCGAAAGACGGCAGTCAGAACATCCGCGACAACAATGCGGCTTGGGTGGCTGGCCCAAGCCGCATTTGTTTTTTTGCAGCCGCAGCCCTGTTTATCAACGATGGGAGCAAGTTGTAGAGTAGAGATGCGCCCCCAATGACCTCGACTTCTTCCGACAACTTCAAAGAGGCTCTCAAGAAGCAGGCCGATATCGTCCGTATCGTCGGCGACTACGTCAAGCTGAAGAAGGCTGGGGCCCAGAATTTCTCCGGCTTGTGTCCTTTCCATGCCGAGAAGACGCCTTCGTTTTCCGTGCATGCTACGCGGCAGTTTTATCACTGCTTCGGCTGCGGAGAGTCGGGAGATGTCTTCACCTTCATCCAGAAGGTCGAGAACGTCACCTTCCCGGAAGCCGTCCGCCTGATTGCGCAGAAGCTCGGCATACCAATGCCCAAGATCAGCTTCTCCAGTCCGGCGGAGGCCCGCGACGCTCAGGTGCGCATGGCACTGCTCGACATGCATGTGCGCTCTGCCGCCTTTTTTCAGGATTGTCTGCGGCGGCCCGAAGGCGCAAATGCCCGTGAGTATCTGAAAAGTCGTGGTCTAGACGCGGAGACGATTTCGCGTTTTCGCATCGGATATGCGCCGGATTCCGGATTCCTGCTGCGCGACGCTCTGCGGCGGGAGTTCGACGAGGAGTTGTTGCGGGAGAGTGGACTCTTCTCGTGGAAGGAAAGCTCTCAGCTCTCAGCTGTCAGCTCTCAGGAAAAGCAGATCCTTCGCTCCGCTCAGGATGACAATGTAGCTAAGAATTCCGAAGCGAACGACGAACAGCCAACAGCGAACAGCGACCGCTCGCAGCTCGTAGCTCGCAGCTCGCCGCCCGCCGCCATCTATTCCAAATTCCGCAATCGCGTGATGTTCCCCATCTGCAATGACCAAGGCAAAGTGATCGCCTTCACCGGACGCACCCTTTCGACTGATGAAAAAGCCGGCCCGAAATATCTGAATTCCCCAGAAACAGCGATTTACTCGAAGTCGCGCGTGCTCTTCAATCTGGACAACGCGAAAGAAGCGATTCGCAAGCTCGAGTACTCCATCCTCGTCGAGGGCCAAATGGATTGCATTTCCGTGTACGCCGCCGGCTTCCACAATGTAATTGCCAGCTCGGGCACGGCGTTCACCGAGCTGCAAGCAAAATTGCTCGGCCGATTCTCGAAGAAAGTAGTGGTCAACTTCGACCCCGACACCGCCGGAGCCCGAGCCACGGAGCGCACGCTCGGGTTGCTGGTCGAAGAAGAATTCGACATTAAGGTTCTCACGCTGGAGACCGGATTCGATCCCGACCTGTTCATCCGGCGCAAAGGCAAAGACGCTTATGGCGCGGCGCTCAAGCACTCGCAGAAGTATTTTGACTATCTGATCGATCGCGCGCGCGCCATGTTCCCCGTGCGCAACCCGGAGAGCAAGGTCAAGGCCGTCAACCATCTCCTGCCGCACATTCAGCGCGTGCCAAGCCGCATCGCGCGCGATGAACTGGCGCTGGAAATTTCGCAGAAGCTGGGAATTGATTCCGCCGTGCTGCGCCAGGAATTAAAACACGCCGCCACCACGCGCTCAGCGACCCAAGTCAAAGCCGCGGCTGAGGCGCAGATCACCGGTGCGGAACGTGTCCTGATCCGGGCGCTGGCTTCGGCAACCCAAATGCAATCCGGCGTAACCCGGAGTTCCGCGAGAGAAGGAACGGACGAGGAATTCGATCCCGCCCGCCAGGCGCAATATGCGCTGCAATCGGAGCATTTATATGAGGGACTGGCCTCGCAGTCTTTGATGGAAGCCCTGCTCGAGGCGGGAACCGAGACGGCCGACGTTCTGGCGCTGCCGAAGACGGAGGAAGACCGGCGTCTGTTGGCTTCGATCCTGATGCATGAGGAGGAAGAGCTGACGCCCGAAACTGTGGAAGGCGCGGTACGAGCTTTGCGGAGGATTTATCTGCGGCGGCGGCTGGAAGAAGGGCAGGCCGCATTGCAGCGCCCCGGGCTCTCGATGGCGGAAAAACAGGCCCTTTTGCAGGAAAAAGTGCGTTTGAAGCGGGCTTTGATGGATCCAGGACTCGGGGAACCGGGCAGCAAAGCGTCGTAAATTGGATCGAAACGTTTGGAACGAAACCAGATCGAGCGCCATCTAAAGGACTAGCGGAAAAAGAGATACGGGCGGTGAGGGCAATCGACACACTGGCGCAAACTTACACTTGCGCCGGCAAGAACAGTAGTCGGCGTGCTATACTCTTAAGGTTTGTGCGCATTGCGCACAACTCCGTTACAACTCCCACCGCTGAAAAGACGATGGCGTCCGCGAACCGGCGAACGTCCTGAGGATAATCTAGCTTGGCACTTGATGACAAGTACGACGACATAAAAAAGCTGATCGACGCAGGCAAAGAGAAGGGATATCTGACCTATGATCAGGTCAACGACCTTATCCCGCACGATGTG
>Ga0181538_10001070_pt1 | contig 31494 bp, 32 predicted proteins | sample PEATcosm2014_Bin_40_FD_119773 | JGI IMG/M metagenome (GOLD analysis project Ga0181538, IMG submission 119773) | Peatland microbial communities from MTU Mesocosm Facility, Houghton, MI, USA - PEATcosm2014_Bin23_30_metaG | ecosystem: Environmental > Terrestrial > Soil > Wetlands > Peat | place... | reverse complement strand
GCCGCTTCTTCATGGCAAAAGCTCAACAGTTAAACCACCTCAAGCGTAAGTGCCTGACTTGAGGCCGAACCTATTTTTGAAACACGCTCTAGTCATCTCAGCCATTTTTCTCAAGAAGGGGCCGTACGACGATGTTAAGAACCGTTGTTGAACGACTGAGCCGCGGCCGATCGTTTCCCTACCGTCTGCCTCAAATCTACGGGGGGTGCCGCTTCTATCTCACTCCTGAGGCCGGCTTGCGTTACTGGATTCCAAGCCGGGGGATCAAAGCGGATGAAACTCTGCTGGAGAACGCGGCTGAAACGGTGAGATCGGGAAGCGTGGTGTGGGATGTGGGGGCTAATATGGGGATATTTTCGTTTGCAGCCGCGGGATTGGCTGGCGCAAACGGCCGCGTCTATGCCTTCGAGCCTGACGCCGTGATGGCCAGGCTTCTGCGACGTTCCGCGCGACTGAATCCACAGGCCGCTCCCGTTGAAGTTATCCCCTGCGCCGTCGCCCAGGATCTCTCGCTAGCGCGTTTCCAAATCGCCGAGCGCAGCCGCGCCTCGAATGCTCTTGAAGGATTTCAGTTGAGCCAAAGCGGCGGGGTTCGCGAGGTGGAAACCGTAATGACCGTCTCTCTCGATTGGCTGGCCGGTCGCCTTCCCCCGCCCGATGTTCTGAAAATCGACGTGGAAGGCGCTGAGCTAGCCGTCTTTCACGGCGCGCGGCACATGCTCAAAACGAAACGTCCCATACTGATTTTCGAGCTGACACGGCAGAATTGGGACGAAGAGTCTCGATTGTTGCGCGATCTGGGCTACACACTTTTTGACAGCGACCTGCCGCCCGGCGAACGCCAACCGTTGGCCCAGCCCACCTATAACATTATTGGCATCCCGTCCTGAGGTTGCCCCATTCATCAATTCGGATGGTTTCACTGGGGATCGAGTGTGTAATCGGATTGCTTCATACGAGAAAGTTCCGTCTTACATTGGCGCGATCATACCCGCTTCCCGAGCGAACGAAATCACTCCGAGAGAATAACGGAGAGCATTCTCCTCTCTTGACGGTAGCCTATGCCTCGCGACAGCAAAGCCGCAGTCATGAAAGTGGCTGGACCGCCCGGGGAAAGCCCGTCGGTTCATCTTGACGCTCTGCGTGGATTTGCGGCATTTTGCGTGCTGCTCAACCACTTCCGGGATGCTCTTTTTGTGGACTATGAGGCGATCGCGCGGCACAATCCATTGACGGCCGCGGCGTATCTGGTTTCCGGCCTGGGCCATCAATCGGTCATCGTTTTCTTCGTGCTGAGCGGTTACCTGGTTGGCGGTAGCGTTTTGCGTTCTGTGCGAACAGGGAGTTGGTCCTGGAGAGCTTACCTGCTGGCCCGGCTGAGCCGGCTCTACATTGTGCTTCTGCCCGCATTGCTGCTGGGAGGGGCGCTGGACTGGCTGGGAATGCATATGGCGGGCACCGAAGCCGTCTATAGCGGCAATTCGGGGATGCATGCGCTGGCTATCAACGTTCACAGCACGTTGACATGGCCGATCCTGGCAGCCAACAGCCTGTTTTTGCAGACCATCAAGCTGCCCGGAATCGGCGCCTATGCAGTACCAGCGTTCGGTTCCAATGGGGCGCTGTGGAGCTTGAGTTACGAATTCTGGTACTACCTGGCCTTTCCGGTTCTCGTTTTCCTATTGGCCAGGAGCAAGTCCTGGCAGATGCGCGCCATCTCGTGCCTGGGGCTTTTGGCCTGGGGATGGTTTGTCGGATTGAGTATCGTTCTGCTGGGCCTTACCTGGCTGATGGGGGCATTGATCACTTTCCTGCCGGCCTTCCCGGCGCGCCGGCCGTGGACGCGTGGCTTTGCCGTTGTCCTGGCCTTGGCGCTTTTTGGCGCGGGGCTGGTGCAAGGCAAGTTGCGGGGATCATCGCTCTCGTCCGATCTGGTATTGGGCCTGGCGGTGACCCTAGTGATCTGGGTTACGCTGCATTGCGCCACGACGCCTTTGCCTGCATTGTATGTACATGCGGCCCGCCGCGCAGCGCACTCTTCCTACACGTTGTACCTGGTGCATTTACCCATGTTGATTTTTCTCAAGGCGACACTGCACTTGCCGCGCGCCTATCCAGGCTGGCATGTGGTTCTTGTCGGCGCAGGAGTGCTGGCGGCTATCCTCTTGTATGCACAGTTGGTCTACGAGGTGTTCGAAAAAAATACGGATCGCGTGCGCCGCTGGATTCGTCCGTATGTAATGGGCCGGCGGCCAGCCTGAAGCTGTCCGTCCATGCGGGATTCTCTTTCCCACCGGCGACGTGGACGCGCCGTCTTCGGCCCTGAAGGACCTGATCACGGATTCCTCCCTGCGGGTCAAATTGACCTCTGCGAGGAACCATCATCGGGACCATTTTTAGCCCGAGATTGTGGCGAAACGCTACCTGGAAGTTTTTGAATCCGCGCTGCGGAGGTAAAGGCGCGCGTCACGGACGATGCACCGCGGCGAGGCACGACCAAAGATGGCAAATGAGAGCCATCATTGGACGCAGCGCCAAGGGACGTCGGTGATTTTCGACAACGCACGCGATGGAGCGTATGCGAATGGGCTGCCATCCGGCGGGGAAGGCCTGAGCATTGCAGGAAGAAGGGACGTCAGGTTATGAATGTGCATATAGGTGAGCGGTTCATTCGGCTTGAATACATCTACCAACCCCATAAGCTGATCCGACGCGTATTCAGCAAGGGATCTGAATTTCTCTGTCCTCGGGAAGAAACGCAAGTATGAAGAACACAATTCGAAATCTGCTATCAAGGCCTTGGCTGCAGCCTCCTCTCGCAGCGCTCCTCAGGGTTTGTCATGCCGGCTTGAACTACGGCGGCGGGCAGGCGGTTTGGGACAGCGGCGAAATTGGCGCACTTCGTTTCGCCCTGAAACGATCAGGACAGACGGGAGACTTCGTGGTGTTCGACGTTGGCGCGCAACACGGCGATTATGTCGAGGCGGCACTCCGGGAGGCTGATGGCCGACTAAAGGCCTTTTGTTTCGAGCCTCAAGATGCATCCTTTGAGATTCTTCGTGCTCGCTACGAGAGCGACCCGAGGGTGTCGCTTCACCAGGCCGCCATCAGTAAGCAGGTTGGCGTTGCGGAGCTTTTCTTTGCAGAACAGGGGGAAAGTTTCGCCTCGCTCCGCCGTCAAAGTGATGCCCAAACAAAGGCACAGAAAGTCCGCGTCACTACAGTCGACCAATTCTGCGATGAGAACGGCGTCGCCAGGATTCGGTTTCTGAAGATTGACACCGAGGGCCAGGAGATGGAAGTACTGCAGGGCGCCTCTAGGATGATTCAAGAGGGGCGAATTGATTTCATTCAGTTTGAATTCGGCGATACATTCCTCAATACTCCCTACCACTTCGTCGATATTTGGAATTACCTCTCAAACAGGCACGTGATCTATCGCATCCTGAGGCACGGTCTCGCAGAACTGAAACGTTACTCGCACGATCTCGAAATCTACAAGAACGCGAACTTCCTCTGCATCCGCAGGTCTTTATGAAAGTGCTAGAGCTGCGGTGATTGGATAAGGGCCATTTGGTTTCCCAGAAGAACAAAGTCGAATCTGCTGCAAGGATTGATGGATGAGAATTATCGTTTTGAGCGTTAATTACTGGCCGGAAGTTACAGGCATCGGCGCCCTGACAACTTATCGTGCGGAGTATCTTGCCAGCATGGGGCACGAGGTCGAGGTATGCACCACATTTCCGTACTATCCGGATTGGAAAGTACCCCCGGAGTTCTCAGGAAAGCTGGGACAGAAAGAGAACCGCAACGGAGTTTCGATCGTTCGCAGCTACGCCTATGTCCCCAACCCGGTTACGCCACTCAAACGCATCCTGTTCGAGGCGAGTTTCATTATCGGCGTGACGCTGCGCGCGTTGCTGCGCAAGCGGCCGGACGTGTTGCTCGTGGTTTCGCCTCCGCTTGGCCTGGCCGCCACGGCAATTCTATTGAGCCGGCTGTGGAGTGTTCCGTACGTGTTCGATGTGGAGGACCTGCAGCCCGATTCGGCTTCGGACCTGGGCATGCTCCCCAAGTGGGCGGTGAAACTCCTCTATAAGGTCGAGAGCGCAGCGTACCGCCATGCGCGATTGGTCACGACGCTCACGCCGAGCATGCGGCAGAAGATCGTCGACAAGGGTTTTGCAGAAGATCATGTCGAACTTTTTGAGCCGCGGATGGACGACTCGTTGATCGATCTGCTTCCTGAGGAGGGGGACGGGTTCCGGCGGCGGTATGATCTGGGAGAGAAGTTCCTGGTCACGTACAGCGGGAATATGGGCGTGAAGCAGGGCCTCGATGTGATTCTTGATGCCGCGGCACTGAATCGTAGCGACGATTCTATGCAATTCCTGTGCGCGGGCAATGGCGCGGATTGCGAAAGATTGAAGCGCCGCGCCGCGGAGCTGGATTTGGCCAATTTGCGGTTCTTGCCGCTGCTTGATGAGAAGGATTTTCGCGGCTTGATGGCAGCCAGCAATATTTGCCTGGTGACGCAGCAGCATTCGGTTTCAGAGATCGCTTTTCCCTCGAAGATTGTGACTTATCTCGCGGCGGGGCGTCCTATAGTTGCATCGGTCAATCCCGAGTGCGAGGTTGCCCGCATCGCGCGCGAGTCGGGAGCGGGTAGGGTGGTCGAGGCGGAGAGTCCGCTGGCGCTTCTCGAAGCGGTTCGCGGATTGAGGAACGCCGATTTGCGCGAGGCCGGTGAGAATGGACGCGCGTATGCATGCAAGCGGTGGTCGTCCGGACGCGTTCTGGAGCATCTTGAGCGGAGCCTTACGGCGGCCGCGGGGTCTCCAATGAGTTCCCTGGCCTGGAAGGGATTCAAACCATGAGCGGCGCGAAGACAGGAAATGTATTTTTGATCGCGATCGTTTCCGCGCTCGTTTTGCCCTGTGCGGGGATCGCGCAGATGCAGCAGACCGGAATCCGGGAGCAGGTGCAGCAGGCTGTGAATCAGCAAAATGCCAGCGCAACCTCATCGAGCGATGACGCAACCGCCAACTCCTCGGCGGCAAACCCGGCCGGGACAAGCAGCAATACGGCAAATCCGGCAGGAGTGAGCGGCGGAGCGTCGAGCTGGACAGCGGGAACGGGCAGTTTCGGAATCACAGCCAAAACGTCGGGGGGATCAAGCACAGGAGCGAACAGCGGAAGCTGGGGGACAGGAACCGGAAGTTTCGGGATGAAAGCTCAGCCGGGCGGAATCTGGCGCGAAAGCGTCGGCGGATCGATGGGAACTCCAAACACGGCTCCCACGCAAAGTGCTGCGGCCAAGGGTTTGGTTTCTGCAGAACCCCCGGGGTTGGCTACCGAGGGTCCGGCAACCTTAAGGTCTCCCGGCGGAGCGCGGTCTGGTGGCATTCTGGCTTCACGTTCCCCGGCTGGCGCGCATCCCGCATCCGGTGCACGCTCCGGGGCGTCGAGCGATTTTCGTTCCGGCGGCAACAGATCCGTGGGCGGCAAGCTGGCTTCAATTGGCGCACATCACCAGCCTGGCACGAAGAGCCACGCTGGTCCGAACCACGGATCCGGTTCTTCCGGTTCGCATGCAAAGACTAAACCACCCTCCGCATTCACGCCATCAGGCTCCTCAACAATGGGCGGCATGCATCAACCGGGTTCTGGACGCGAACCCATCCCGTAAGGTCTGATCACCGCAGTGAGGTAGAAGCCCTTTTACCTGTCAATTGCGCGTTGGTTCGAGCGGGGCGCTCTAGGACAGGCGTGAAGCGTGACGCTTCTCCCAGATCTTGGCATCCACGAGAAAACGGAACCAGAAAGTTTGCAGGACCCAGAAGATGAAGCCCTCGGTTCCGTCGAGAAAACCCAGGCGGAAGAAATAACGATACACAAAAAGGGCAAACGGGCGCACGAAGAGCGGCATGCGATTGTATTTTTGGCGAAGGTATCGCTTGCGCTGCGCGGGGTTGCCGCGGGCGTCGGGTTGGAGACGGCCCGACGTCTCCTTGCAGTCCAATTCAGCCACCTCGCCGTCCGCCCAGCGATTGTGCCTTGCGATCCACTCGGTCAGAGGCATGCGGATGTCGTCGATCATGGTGCCGTGCAATTGGCTGCTCGTGCCGCTGGTAAGCAGGAAGTGCTGGTCGTATTTGCGGTCTTCGCAGCGCCCCACCCCGCTGCGAAACAGGCGCAAATGCCAAGTTGGGCTCATGCCTCCGTGACGCAGGACGCGGCCGAGAAAGCGCAGATAGCGGGGCAGAAAGTATCCCGCGTGTTCGGGCTCTTCAGGAAGAGCCCGAATGGCCGCGACCAACTCATCGTCCATCCATTCATCGGCATCCAGATGTAGTTGCCAGGGCCTGGAGATGGGCAAGTTGTCGATCGCCCAATTGCGCTGAGCGCCATAGTGCTCAAAGGCGTGCTCGACGACGGTGGCTCCGAACTTGCGCGCCAGCTCTACGGTTCGGTCTTTGCTGAAAGAGTCGACGACAAAGATTTCGTCGGAAACCCGACCGGCGCTCAACAGCGTGGCGCCGAGCGTATCCTCCGAGTTGAACGACAAAAGGATAACGGTTGGCCGCATAACAACGATGGTAGCGCAAGAGCACGCCGGGAGCTTGATCCAGCCACAACCAGGAAGAGAGCTTCCTCGATGCCAGGGAGATGAACCGCGGAGCCCGATGAAGGTTTTGTTGGTGGGGAACTACCCGTTTGACGGATCGACAAGCATGCACATCTGGTCGCAGGCGCTGCTTCGCGAACTTGGTCAGCTTCATGTCGATGTCAAAGTAGTTTCTCCACGGCCTAGGTTCGGCAAGATAAAGCCCTCTGTGCACGGCGTGGGCAAGTGGCTGGGATACATTGATCGATTCGTGATCTTCCCGCGCGCATTGCGCTCTGCGGCAGCCCAGGCGGACATCGTGCATCTATGCGATCACGGCGCCGCCATGTATGCGCCGATGATCAAGGGAAGGCCGGTCGTGGTCACGTGCCATGACATGATTGCGGTGCGCAGTGCGCGTGGCGAGCTGCCCGAGTTGCGGTCGTCGGCCTTCGGACGAATTCAGCAGCGCTGGATTTGCCATGGCCTGAAGCATGCCACGCGCGTGGCGTGCGTTTCCCGGGCAACCTTCGACGATGCGCGCAGAATTCTGAAAGCAGATGAGAATCTCTGCGTCATTCTCAACGGTCTGAATTATCCATTTCAGCCCCTCGCCGCGGGGGAAGCGGAGCGGCGGCTCGCAGGTCTCACGGCAATTCGGGCTCCGTTCGTTCTCCACCTCGGCTCCAACGCGGCCTACAAGAATCGCGAAGGCGTGCTGAGAATCTTTGCGAAAGCATCGGCAGAGACGCATCTGCAACTGGTGATTGCCGGCGAGGCGCTGGATCGGCGGCTGGCCCGGCTCGCGCGCGAGTTGCAGATTGAGGACCGCATCGTGCAGGTCGTAAAGCCGGATGTTGCCTTGATCGAGGCGCTTTACAATCGCGCGGTCTGCTTGCTCTTTCCATCACGCTATGAAGGATTCGGGTGGCCGCCGATCGAGGCCCAGGAATGTGGTTGTCCGGTTGTGGCCAGTGATATTCCCCCACTCGCTGAAGTGCTCGGGCAATCGGCGGTTCTCAAGTCGATCGAGGATGAAGCCGGCATGGCCGATGCCATCCGAAGGCTCGCCTCCGACCCTAAATTCCGCGAGCAGTTGCGGCAGAGCGGATTTGTGAATGTCCGTACAAGGTTTCAAACCTCGCGCATGATAGGCGAATATATATCTCTCTACAGAGAGCTTGCCGATCAAGCCTGATGCAATTGTTCTTCTGCCGTTCATCGGGACCCATATGTTCAAGCGGCGATTTCCTCAAGAGATTCCAATCTGGCTCAAAGACCCTCTCCAGGGAGAAGAGCCTTCGCACTTGCCTGAGAACCTAGGGCCCGCGATTCACTTTCGCACGCGCAAGCGTTGCGAGCGAAGGTCGGGCCTTGCGGTAACGCGCTGAAACCGCCCGCCGGAAGCGATCTCACCAAGGTTTCGTTGTTCAGAGCTAAACTGTGAATCTGTGGTACGTGGTCCGGAAAATGATCCCCGAACGGGCCAAGAGTTCCCTGCGCGCCAAACTCAAAAAGTCACTTCACCCACCGATGACTTTCCCAACATATTCTCCAGATCTTGTCCCCTTCTTTGAAGAATTCCGTGACGACGTGCGCTACGCAACGCTCGCGCTCGCAATTTAGCGGCTCGAATCCGACCAGATCGAGGGGGCATTTGCGGAGCTCGGCGAGCATCAGGGTGCTATCAGCAGGATGATGCACAAGCAGGCTCCCAACCGCCGGCTTTATCTTTTTGACGCCTTTGAAGGATTTTCCCCCGCGTCTTTGGAAGTGGAGAAAGATGAACGTTTCATTGATACTTCGCAGGAGCGCGTGGCAGAGTTCATCGGCGATCAGCACAATGTAGTTTTCCGCACCGGATATTTTCCCGAGACCGCAGCCGGTCTGGAGGATGAACGGTTTGCGCTGGTGATGCTGGACTTCGACCTCTATAAATCCGCGATCGACTCCTTCATTTTCTTTTATCCGCGTCTGGTTCCGGGGGCATACTTCTTCATCCACGACTTCAATAACCCCGAATCGAATCATGCAGTTTCGCGCGCAGCGCGTGAGTATCTGGCAGACAAGCCGAAACGTCTGGTGGAGATCCCCGACGTTTGGGGGTCGGCGCTATTTCGCAAACTGCGACCGGCTCAAGCGGAATCCTCGAAGATCCGGGTCATTGCCTGATGCAATCACGAACAATAGAAAACATTGACTCCGATTGACCACCGAGTTCAGGTTGTCCCGTCCGCAGTACGAAGGAGCTTCTAAGTTATGAAGGTGTATCTCGGAGCCGTTTGTGAGACCTATGAGGCCGGTATCTTGCAGTCCCATGCCGTGTATTCAAAAAGCCACGAAATCGTAACGGACCCGTCCGCAGCCGACGTCATCCTGATCTTTGGCAGCTCGGCACGCGAACCGCATCGGCTCCTGGAATACGGACTTTACAAGGCTTTTCCGGAGCGCTGTGCCGTTTATACCGAGGACGACGATTGGCTGCCTCTCATTCCGGGCGTGCATACCAACGCTCCGATCAGCAAGCATACCCGGATCGGCCGCATCTTCAACTACGCGCATATTAGCCGCAACGGAAAGTTCCAAAACCGCTTCCGGGAAGAGACCACGTCTCCCGTTCCCATCGGAATGAAGGCGGAAAAGCGCTACTTCTTCACGTTTCAGGGCGGATCGACCTCCCTCCTGCGGAAGCGTATCTATAATCTGAAATTCAACCGCAGCGATGTGCTGATCGAGAACACTTCGGCATACTGGCATTGGGACGATTCCCAGCTCGGCCGCCTGGAACAGCAGCGCCGTTATGCGGACACGCTTGCGGCATCGCACTTTGTGCTTTGCCCGCGCGGAGCCGGCGTAGGCAGCAGCCGCTTCTTTGAGGTGATGGCGGCGGGCGTTGCGCCGGTGCTCTTGTCTGACGACTATGCTTTGCCGCCCGGGCCGGCCTGGGATAGGTTTCTCATCCAGGTACGCGAGCGGGATATCACCAAGCTCCCAGAGATCCTGGAGCCCTACATGGAAAGTGCTGCCGAACGCGGGCGACTGGCTCGCCAAGCCTTCGACGAGCACTTTTCCATCGAGTGCGAGTTTGACCATATCGTCGAGTTAGCTGCGCTTTCGCTGCGGCATGCGCTCCCGAAGGAAGAGCATTTTCGCAAACGGCAAGCAGCCATGATTCGCCGCTTTGAATTGTGGTGCAAAACCCGCACCGCATTGCGGGCATTGGTGTTGAAAGTGCTGAGAACGCTTCGCCTCAAAAACCCGTACCAGATGAACCGGTGAAGGATGCACTTATCCAAGGGCTTTTCTTTGGAGTTCGAGACCTACTTGAACCCGGATTTCCATTTTTGACCGACGATTGTGAAGCCTCGGACCGCCGCCATCGTCAATGTTTATGAGGGTGCGAGCGCGGTGAAGACGTGAAGACGTTATGGAGGTTAATACCCAATGGGTGAGATACAAAAACGCCCCTTTCAGCTTTCCTTCAACGTCCCTCTCAAGGTCGAGTTCCAAGGCTCCCGCGTCACTTCGGATGATGGCCTGATCCTGGTGCGCGAACTCGACGAGCGGCTCGGATTCGGCGAATTGATCAAACAGCATCTGAGAGACTCTCGTGGGAAGAACGCACGGTTTTGCTTCGCCGACCTGCTTCGGCAATCGATCTACAGCCGCCTGGCTGGCTACGAAGATCTCAACGACGCCGAGAGGCTTTCCCAGGACCCGACGTTCCGGCTCATCAGTTCGGAAAAGATATGGGATCGAGGCGTCGCTCTCCCCTCGTGGTTGCAGAGTTTCGCGACCGAGATACTGGCTGAGGACGCGAACTTCGCCGGGCTGGCGGGCTCAGCCGGGTATTGATCGCGAAAGCGGAGGCGCTGGATTCTGGGTACCGCACGGTCCTGGACGTGGATTCGAAGGAGATTCCGGCGTACGGTGCGCAAGAACAGAGCGCCTACAACGGGCATTTCGAATCGACCTGCTTTCACCCGCTGCTTTTATTCAACCGAGACGGCGATTATCCGGCGGCGAAGCTGCGTCCCGGCAACGTCCACAGCGCTGAGGGCTGGGTAGAGCTCCTGCTGCCGGAGATCGAGCGGCAACAGAAGCTGAGTAAGGAAGTGTCGTTTCGAGCCGACGCCGCCTTCGCCAAGCCAGAGATTTACGAGGCGCGGGAAAGCCGGGGCGTGAAGTATGCCATCCGTATTCCGGCCAACGAGAACCTGGAGCGGTCGGGAAGGAAACTGATCAACTGAGAGAAAATCGTCCGGCCTTTGTTCACCCATCATTGTTGCCGACTCTCAGCAGCGCAAGAGCTTGCCGATGCGGTGATCGCCGTTAGCTGGACACCAGTGAGGTGAAATGATGAGATGCCCAACGTTAACAGACTTACCCAAGCCGCCGGCGGATAGGTCCGGCTGGCCGTGGACCGAGGAGTCAAGACAGTTACCCGACTTAACGCCGAACCAAAAGCCATGGCCAAAGCTCACGGTAGTCACCTCGGTGTATAACCAGGAACATTTCATCGAGGAGACAATTCGTTCCGTTCTTCTGCAGGGGTACCCGGATTACGAACATATCATCATCAACGACGGCTCAACTGACGGCAGCCTTGCTGTGATCGCCAAATACCTTCCCTGGGTTACCTGCATCACTCAAAAGAACGCGGGACAATCGTCCGCCTTGAATTGTGGGTTCCGAATGGCGCAGGGGGAGTTGATTGGATGGCAAAATTCAGATGATTTGTACGGCCCCGATAACTTTAAGGAGGGAGCGATCGCATCGGTTAAATTCCCGGATTATGAAATTTACAACGGCACCACAAGAGGCTTTCAGGAGTTGGACTTTCGGCCGCCATGGCTGTTTGAAGTGTGCGAGGAGTTTTCGCAGGCTGGGCTGCTGGAACGGATGTGCGTGATGAACCAGAGCATGTTCTTCAGGCGCAGAATCTTCGAACAAGGTGTTTTTCTTAAGGAGGAAATGCGCTATGCCATGGACCCGGATTTCTTCTGGCGCCTGTCGCTCGAAGGCTTTCGCTACAGGCTGGTCCCATTGATGATCGGCTATTACAGGCAGCAAGCGGCGGCAAAGAGCACAAATTACAGCTTGCGCGGCAATCTGGAGGCCTATGGGATTTTGCGCTGGCTATGCCGTGATAAGAGACTTGCTCCTGAGCTGCGCCGCGCTGCGCGGTCAAAACTGAGGTCTGACTTCTTGCGATCATTCACAAAGGCACGGCGCAGCGTACCTAGAAAGCTCGTGCCAGAGCTGCTTGTACGGATTTGAGATTTGTATCGTGCATCGGCCATCGGCAGAAGCGAGGTGCCGGGACAATAGAGAAGTGGCGTACTGACGCGCCAAGAACATCAAGGAGAAGCAATGAAAAAGATACTGGTCACTGGGTCGTCGGGCCTCGTAGGATCAGAGGTGTGCCTTTACTTCGCGGCCGAAGGCTGGCAGATTCACGGAGTTGATAACAATCAGCGAGCGGTGTTTTTCGGTCCCAAGGGAGATACGCGATGGAATCAACGACATCTTGAGCGCACCGTCAAGGACTTTACCCATCACGAGTTGGACATCCGCAACCGCGCCGGGGTAATCGAGCTTTTGAAGGAAATCAGGCCGGACGCGGTCGTGCACACTGCGGCTCAGCCGAGCCACGATCTAGCCGCATCGATCCCATTTGAAGACTTCGACACCAACGCTGTCGGGACACTTAACTTGCTTGAGGCCGCACGCCACGCTGCGCCGGAGTCACCGTTCGTTGCGATGTCAACGAACAAGGTATACGGGGATGCGCCGAATGAGTTGCCGCTAAGGGAACTCGACACGCGTTGGGAATACGCGGACGCAGCTTACTGGGGAGGCATTCCTGAAACGCTCCGCATCGATCAGTCGAAGCACTCCATCTTTGGGGCATCGAAGGTTGCCGCGGATGTGATGGTGCAGGAATACGGTCGATATTTCGGGATGCCGACATGCGCGCTGCGCGGTGGCTGCCTGACGGGTCCGAGCCACTCAGGCGTCGAGCTGCATGGCTTCCTTAGTTATCTCATAAAGTGCAATTTATCTGGAACAAAATACAATGTCTACGGATACAAGGGAAAGCAGGTCCGCGATAACATCCATTCGTATGATGTCGCGCGCTTCATTGCCGCCTTTATCGCGGATCCACGAGCCGGGGAGGTCTATAACCTCGGGGGCGGACGCGCCAACAGTTGTTCTATTCTGGAGGCGTTTACAATGGCCGAAGAGGTCTCCGGCAAGAAAATGATCTTTGAATACGTGGACCGAAACCGCGCGGGAGATCACATCTGCTATATCAGCGACCTGAGGAAGATGAAAGCGCATTATCCGGACTGGAGCATCTCCAAGTCGCTGAGTGAAATCTTCAAAGAGATTGATGAGTCATGGGCAATGCGTTCCGAGATGCCCCAATAGTCGTTGCGCGATGTATTCCCGCAGCGGCGTATTGTTGCAGGAATCGCACCAAAGGCCAGACGGATCTAGGGTCGATCTGTGAGGGCGGGCGATAGGCCCTGCCGAGCTACGGTAGAAGTGAGCTGACCGAGAGTGAAGCGCATCGTGCGAAAGTTGCTGACCAAACCAATCTGGTGGTGGGAGCGGAAGCGCCCTTACCCAATTCGTTCCCGCTTTCATTTGTTGCCGCTGCTTAGCGTCGTGGAAGGGCGGGCGCGATTCGTGTTGCTCACTACCCCGCAGGGGCTGAACGATGCACTATGGACTGCATGGAGCTGGTACCGGTATTTTCGGCCGTACGGTATCGAGCTGCAGCTGGCGGTCGACGGCGAGATCCCGGCCGGGGAAGAGCAGGCCGTGCAGAGGCTGTTCCCAGGCATCTCCATCTAGGCGGTTCAGTCGGTTTATCCCTGCTTAAGGCCCCGTTTGGGAGAATCCAAGATCAGGAGCCATCCTCTCCTAACCCGGCATAGCCGGAACCAAACAGGGCATTGATTATCATTTCCTGGTGGACATAGAACTTCTGACCGAGCGGTATGGGGCTCAGATTGCGGGAGTGCTGAGTTGCTGGGACCGGGTGCTGGTCTTCGGTGCGCTGCCGAGGATTTGCTACGCCGGGGGAATGACCTCGTATCTTTACGAGCACAAGGTGCGGATCTTCGACTATCCTCGATTCGCCGAACCGTTCCGGGATAAGCTGCACGAGAACGCCGAGCGGCTGGCGGCCGAGGCCGGCATCGAAATCGAGTTCATTTGCAAGCGGAATGTCCGCAAAGAAGACCGGGTGAAGGAAGTACTGACCCAGCTCGGCGATCACTGCGGGCTGGTCTGCATCTTGTCGGCCGTGGAACCATGCTCGACGTATAAGCCGTGGCACGACAAACAGACGGGCAAGACCTTCCTGAAGCCTGACGACGGCAAGTGCCTGCATTACTACTTCTACTTCATCGACGAAGAACTGGGGCTGTGCTACGTGCGTGTACCGACGTGGCTGCCCTGCCGTCTGCAAATCTACTTCAACGGGCACAACTGGCTGGCTGCGCGGCTGCGCAAGCAAAAGATCGATTTCACTCTGCGGGACAACGCCTTCACCGGCATCGCCGACTGGAAGCGGGCGCAGTCGCTGGCCGACCAGTTGCGCATCCAGAAACTGCATCGCAAGCTGAATGAGTTCGCCAGTCGCTTCTGTCCGGTGCATCGCAGCCTTGGCATGAGCTATCACTGGAGCGTGGACCAGTGCGAATACGCGACCGACATCGTGTTCCGCAAACAGGCCGACCTTCAGCCCTTGTATGAGAACCTCAGCCGCACCGCCATCCACACCGTCAAGCCCGACAACAGCGCCACTTTCCTGGGGCGCAAACTGGACACCGGCTATGAGGGCGAGATGGGCAACCGCTTTAACGTGCGCACCGAAGGCACGCGCATCAAGCACACCTTGGGGCCTTGCTCGCTCAAGCTCTACGACAAGTTCGGCCTCATCCTGCGCGTCGAAACCACGGTCAACGACCTGACCTTCTTCAAGCACTACCGCGAGGTAGAACACCGCGACGGCAACCGCGAGACCAAGTGGGCCGCCATGCAGAAAACCATCTATAGCCTGCCCGCCCTGCGCGAGCTTTTGGCCGCCGCCAACCGGACCCCAAATATGCCCTCGATTTTGAGTTTCGTAACAGACTGCTCTGCCGGGGGATGCTTACTATCGTTAACATCCATTGAAATCTGATCTGAGGTGAGCCTGAGCACTCCCAGCCGGGGAGGCGAGAATTGCAAGCGGCGCCTCATGTGAGCGTATGGAAGAGATGCAAAATCAAGCGCGCAAGCGGGGAATCTATCTGGTTGCGAACCGGCACAGCGGCGCGGAGTGCAGCAATCTGATCGCATCCATCCGCCGCTGCGGCTGTAATCTGCCCATTCGCGTGATTCCTTATGGCGGAAGCCCGATGGTTCTCGATCCGCGCTGGAATGGAATCAAGCTCCTGTCGCTCTCGGATTTCCCTGCGGAAGGGCATGCGTTTTTGGCGGAGCTCGAAGGACGCATCCGGAAGTGCAGTCCCGGCCATCTGCGGAGATTCCTCTGCTGGTTTGGGGAGTTTGACGAATTTCTCTATTCCGATAACGACATCGTCGCGTTGATGAACTGGGAGGAGTTATTCCCCTATCTGGAAAACTATGACGTCGTGCACGCCGATGAAGAATTTACGACTGGCGGCAAATTCAACATGGAACGGCCGGATCGCTTCGAGGAACTGATGGGTGTAGGGACTTTGCAGGCTGCGATTACAGCGGGACACTTTCTGTGCCGCAGGTCGCCGCGACATCTTGGCGATTTGCTGGCGGGGATCGCCTGGATGGAAGCGCACCCTGAAGTGCCGATCTGGCACGACCAGACGCTTCTGCATGTGACGCTGGTTCTGGCGCAATGGCCGGTGCTGAACCTTTGCAAGCAGCCGCACGGCTGGGCCTCCTCCTGGGCCGGCGATTACAACAATATTCTGGATCTGATCCGCACCATTCAGGTGGAGCGACGACCCATCAGCCACCTGCATTACTCAGGAGGGATCTCAACCGGCACGGAGCCGATTGACGAATTGCTTTTGACCGGTTTGCCGGTGAAGGAGCGCAACCGCAGGCTGTTGGGGGCGCTCTTGTGGCAGGCATCGGGGCTCCGTGAGATAGAACGCCAGTTTGGCCGCGTGAAGCACAAGATCAAGCGGCTCAGGAACCGTTCAAAGTGACCGGCGCCGGACAAGGAAAAAGAGTCATTCACCTCACAAGTCACATAGCGTCGGCAAAGGCATTTTTTCTTCCCAAATTGCATCGCGTTGCGGAATTCCTGGTTTCACAGGGAATCACGATTGCGTGTAATCTTCTTTATGGTATGCTTTGCATCCGATTGCTGCCTATCGGAGAGTATGCAAAGTTCGTCGTGGTTTTTGCCATCCAGGGATCTCTCATGGTCCTTTTGGATGTGGGCATCTCTGGAACCTTCATTCCTCTGGTCGGTGAACGGATTGAAGACCGGCAGTTAATTGCCGACTACCTTGCCTCAATAAGGCAAATTGCGCATTGGCTCTTTGCCATCGCCGTTCCCATTACCGTGGTTGCCTACCCGCTCCTGGTCCGCAACCGCCATTGGAGCTGGCAAGTCGTGGCGGCGATGGTCGTCATTGTGCTCGTCTCGGCGTGGTTCGCGCGCGTCGGAGCCTCTTACGGCTCGGTGCTGATTCTGCGGCGCGATCGCTATCGCTGGTACCAAGCGCAAATCATTTCCAGCCTCGGTGCCTTGGCGCTGCTCGGCATCTTTACCGCCTTTCACAGGTTTGACGCGTTCACGGCCATCCTCATCGGCGTGGCCAAAATCATCGGGATTGCCATTATTTATTTCCGGCGCGCGCATCAACTGCTGGGCGTGAAGGGCACGCCCTCGAAAGAGAAGCGCACGGCCGTCGTTCAACTCGCTCTGCCGGCCGTTTCCAGTGTTGTGTTTTACGCGCTGAGCGGGCAGATCTCGATTCTCCTCATCACTATCTTTGGCCGTACCGCGGCGGTGGCATCCGTCGGCGCCCTCAGCCGGCTGGGACAGATTTTCACGCTTCTGTCGCCGATGAACGCAATCCTCGTGGAGCCCTACTTTGCAAGGTTGCCCTATGAGCGCCTAAAATCCCATTACCTGATGGCGGTTGCCGCCGCGGGCGTCTGCGGGGTCGGTGTGATCGCGCTGGCGTGCATCTTCCCAGGTCTCTTTCTCTGGGTGCTGGGTCCAAAATACGCCGGCCTGCGAACCGAAGTGGTGCTGGTCATCCTGGCAGGAGCCATCGGGCTGGTGGGCGGCGTCAACGCCTCCATCAATAGCTCGCGCAGGTTTGTTTACTACGCTTTTGTGCTCACTGACAACATCGTCACCTTGATTGCCCAGGCCATCTTTATCTGGAAGGTGGATTTGAGCACGGTGAAGGCCGTGCTCTGGTTCAATATCGCCACCATCACGCCGACTTTTATCATCGGCATTCTGACCGCATTCTACGGTTTTGCGCGAGGCGGACGCAGGGTGGCAGGAATTGATTATTCCCTTGAAGGGGAATGAGCCATCCTCCGCGCACAGCACGAGGTAGACGAGGCGAGAACAGTGGCGTATCGCCCGACTTTATCCTCGAAAGTGCCTCGTTGTTCTTGTAATTTGCGCCAACGAGCGCATTATTGGAGAAAGATTGTTTCCAAGATGGAGATCCCAGCTTGAGTGCGGTTAGGAGGCAAGTTGACACTTCTGTCAGACCTACAGACCAAGGCAAAAATTGCAGCAAAAGCCTTATTGCCCGAAAGCATTGTCGCTTTTATAAGCGGATGCAGGTACCGGGGCTACCTGGCACACGTCAATTATCTTTTGAAGCTCAAGAAATATCGCACGCAATTTGCCAAAGCCAACGCAACGGTGCCGGATTCGACCATCGTTTTACCGGTGGGTTGCCGCATTCAAATTCCCCTGGACGCCGAAGTCCGCGAAGCTTTTCAGTATTTTGGATGGAAGGAACCGGGGGCGGTGGAAGAATTCTTGGGGTTCATGAATGTGGCTTCAAAGGCAAAGATCTTGTGGGACGTTGGCGCGTTATTTGGTTTCTTCTCTTTGGCATTCGCACTCAAGGGCGCAGAACGTCGCGCATTGGCCTTCGAGCCCAATCCAATCTCGCGGGCGAAACTTGATGAGTGTCTCCATCTCAATCCAACTGCCAAGGTCGAGGTCTTCGATTTCCCTGTGGGATTACCTGACAAAGTGGTGGAGTTTGAATGTGGGTTTCATTACACGGCGGTCACGGAATCGCCCGCTCGACCAGGCGAAAAGGGTTCAGCTCAAAAAGAAACCGTGGCCCTCAAAACCATGTCGATTGACGAATTGATCGAGAGGAATTTCGCCCCGCCCGACATCATCAAGATTGACGTGGAAGGACATGAGTTTGATGTGCTGCTGGGGGCGAGAAAGCTGCTGCTTGCGAAAAAGCCTATATTGTCCGTCGAATTGCATCCGGATTTGCTTGCCCGCAGGGGAACCTCCGGTCTTGCAATAGCGGAATATCTTGAGGATGCCGGATATGTCATTTACGATACCGGTTTGAAGCGCGTTAAGAAGGACTTCTTCAAACGCCAAACCACCCTTCGTGTCGTTGCTATGTGATGCGGGCAGGCCTCAGGCTCAGTTCGAAGGCTTGTTACGCCGCAGCGGTCAGCAGCCCGCATTCGCGCGCCGGCTTGCCGGCATCATCTGGCTGCAACTCGATAGGCAATGTACAATGAAGCCGTTTACCTGCTTATAAAGCAGCTTCCTTATCTGGCCGTCGAGAGGTGAGGGTTGAGGAAACATTTGCTGCGAACATCTGCGCGAAAACTCCTGCGGCGCGCCATCCCCAAGTCCCTGCGATTTGAGCCGTATATGTCGAACTGGGTGATGCGGGAGACGAATTGCATGGTGCGCTCCGGCCCATTTCAGGGGATGAAATATACCCGCAAGTCCGCGGGCAGCGTGCTGATCCCCAAGTTGCTTGGAATCTACGAGCGTGAACTGCATCCGGTGCTCGAATATGCGATCTCTCGTTCCTTTCAGGTCATTGTCGATATCGGTGCGGCCGAGGGATATTACTGCGTTGGATTGGCACGGAGGATACCTCAAACAAGAGTCTTCGCTTACGAAATGGACGAAGCGGGCCGCCGGCTGTTGAAGGAGATGGCCAGCCTGAATCACGTGAGCGATCAACTGGAGATCAGGGGCCTTTGCACCATGGGAGAGATGAACTCCGTACTGGATGCATCCGTGCCCACTCTGCTGATTTGCGACGCGGAGGGCGCTGAAGCATACCTGCTCGATCCGCTCAGGGTTCCCGCGCTGGTGTCCATGCACATTCTGGTCGAGCTGCATGATTGTGTTCTTGGCGGCGTGAGCGATGTGATGCAGAGCAGGTTCCAGGCCACGCACGAGATCGAACGCATTTGGCAGGAAGACCGGAGCAGCAGCGATTTTCCCTATCGATCGTTCTACACGCGCTGTTTCCCCAGCTACATGGACATTGCTGTTTCCGAAGGGCGACCCTGCAGAATGTCGTGGTATTGGATGCGGCCGAAGCACGAGCCTGGAGCGCATGTGGTCCTGTAAAGCAGACGCGGAAGGTTGAGGAGCCTGGGTTCCGCTTGGATCCGCAGCTTCCGTCCATGAAATCGCGGAAGGTCCGTGCCTGTGCTCCGGATTTCTCGTTCAGGAATCGCCGGGCGCTCGTCGTTCTCGAAGAATGGTATCTTTGATTTCTACGCCGTCGCGGTCAGCAGCCCGCGCTTGCGCGCCTCGGCCATCACGCGCTCCACCTTCCAGTCCAGCGCATCGGGGCCGTCCACGTAAGCGTTCCGATCTCCGTTCTGGGGTGAGTCTGGGTGCAAGGCCGAGCATTCCGTTTTAGTTCATAATTGGTCCAACCATTACCATGCCTAATAAACTCGTCAGCGTCATCATGCCCGCCTTCAATGCGGAGCGGTATATTGGCAAAGCGCTCGAGAGCGTCCGCGCGCAGACCTATCAGGACTGGGAGATCATTGTCACCAATGACGGTGGCACGGATGCCACCGTCCGGATGGTTACAGAGTTTGCGCAGCAGACACCTCGCAATGTAGTACTCCTCGAACATGCACAGAGTCAGGGTCCGTCGGCGGCAAGAAATGCCGCCATAAAGTCCGCTAAAGGCGAATACATTGCCTTTCTCGATGCGGATGATATCTGGATGCCGGATCATCTTGAGAGAGTGTGCGCGGTATTGGCGTCGGGAAGAGCCGACCTGGCATATTCAGATGGCTGCGTCTTCCGTGAGATGCCGTCGGGAGAAATCGAATCGCTTCCCATCGAGACCATCGAAATAAGGAACCCGTCGAAGGACCTTTTCCGGCGCAACTTCATCAACTCGTCGGGAGCAGCCATCACACGGCAATTATTGGAGAAGGTTGGCGACTTCGATCAAAACCTGCGGGGTGTGGAAGACGGGGATTACTGGATTCGCTCGGCCGCGCTGGGCTTTCAAATCGCGTCGACCGGCAGGCAAACGTACCATTATAGGAAGTCCCCAGGCAGTCTGTCAGCTGAGTCGGGGAAGATGGCAGAGAACAACGGAAGAATGTTTGAGAAGCACAGTCGATGTGGCATTTTGCCTGAAAGCGAGATTGTTTTGAGGGCGAGAGAGAGTTACTTTGCCGCAGGCAAAATGTATTGGCGCGAAGATCCTGCTGCTGCGAGACGCATGTTTTATAAGTCATGGACGTTGAGTAAAGTCCACCTGCTGCCGCTTTTGTGCGCGTTAGTCGTTGCGGGATTGAGTCTGGCGCGGCCGCACCATTCGCAATAATCCATCGGCTACCGGGCCGGCGGGACGTTTCCAGTGCAACGCCGTCGTCCATCTCACCGGGCAATGAAATGAGAGAACTCCTAATTCCATGAGGCGCGATGCTGAGAAAGTTGCTCACTAGGCCCATTTGGTGGTGGGAGCGGAAGTGCAGCTATCCGATTCGCTCACACTATGATCGATTGCCTCCACTGTCTGTAAAGAAAGGGCGGGTGCGCTTTGTCGTGCTTACGACGCCCGAAACGCTGAGCGATGCGCTTTGGGCCGCCTGGAGCTGGTACCGCTATCTACGCGACGAGAATGTTGAACTGCATATCGCTGTAGACGGAATGATTTCCGCGCCAGAGTCGGCAGCCGCCTCGCAGTTGTTTCCGGGGATCGCGATTGACTCAGCCGAGTCGGCTTGCCGCTACGTGTGCGAAAGAGAACCTGCGCTCGAGACCTTTTTTTACGGTCATCCTACGGGCAGAAAGCTGGCCTTGATCCTCGCGCTTTCCGACCAAGGTCCGCTTCTCTATTCCGATTCCGACGTGCTTGCCTTCAATCCACCGTGTGAATTGCTTGCGTCGATCGAGAGAAACGCGGCCTGCTATTTTGCGGAGGAGACGGACGGGACACGCGATCAGCTGATTGTGGAAAGGGCGAAGAGCCTCGGCATGGATTACATGCCGAAATTCAATTCCGGGTTTCTGTATATCCCTAGGGGCGTTCTGCCGATGCATGCGGCCGCGGAGATCCTGGCGACATGGCGCCCACCAGGAGGTTCGTGGTTTGCCGACCAAACAGTCCTCAGCGTCATGCTGCGGGATGTGAATGCAGAGGCGCTTCCACCGGATCGGTATGTGATCAGTATCTGCCGCCAGTTTTATTTTGAGACCGACGTGGATTACAGCGCCATTACGGCGAGGCATTTTACCGGACCTGTGCGGCACGTGATGTACAAGTTTGGAATGACTGCTATTCTGCGGCAGGCGCAGCATGGTTTCGACAGAGGCGCCGCTGATTGATGGCAAAGATCGACAGGATTGTAGTGGCATCGGTTCACGATCTCCTGGACATGATTTCCTGGAACGGCATCCCTGCGCACATGTCTCTTGCCTTCGAAGACGCCGGCGTGCAGGTTGTCCCAGGCGGGCCGCTGGAGGTCAAGGAACCGCCTTTCTACAACGCGCACAAGAGCCGTCCTCATTCCCGGGTGCTTGGTGGCGATCGGCTGCGGGAGATTCGACACCACGGCCTGCGCTTTGCTCCTGCGCACGATCGATTGCAGAATCGAAGCCTGATGCCGGAGGACGCACGGCTCCACTTCAACGATTGACGACTTGAGACCAAGGCGGCAGTATGCAGACCGAAGCCACCCCTGTTTGACTATTACGCCATGTATACGGGTTGGTCCAAGCGCAGCATACGGCCCGCGCACAAGGCGTACAGGAAAGCGCTGGAACACGCTGAGATTCTGATTTACACATCGCAGTGGGCGGCTCAGAGCGCCATCCGCGACTATGGCGCCGATCCGAAAAGGTTCACGTCGTTGAGTTCGGCGCGAATCTGCGCAACCTGCCCAGCCGGGACGAGGTCGCAGATTTCGTCGAGCAACGCCTTTCCGCGGGCGAGTACCGGTTCCTGTTTCTCGGCGCGGACTGGACGCGCAAGAGGGAGACGACGCGATCGCGTCAGTGAGAAAGCTCCGCGAAGCAGGCATCCATGCACTCCCCGATGTCGTTGGATGTACCCCGCAAGGGCACACAGATTCGCGGGAATTCTGTATCGAGCATGGATTTCTCGACAAGCGCAAGAGCGAGAATCAGGAAAAGCTGAAGGGCCTTCTAGAGAGGACTTCGTTTCTTCTCGTCCCGTCGCTTGCGGAGTGTTTCGGCTGTGCTTACTGCGAGGCGAATGCGTACGGAGTCCCAAATATCGGGCGCGATACGGGAGGCGTTAGCCAGGCGATCCGGCCGGGAATCAACGGATTCCCTCTGTCGCCGAATGGCGATAACCTAGATGCACTTGCGGATCAGGTTAAGCGCTATCTGCTGGATCCAAACGAATACCGAAAACTTTCTCAAACATCGCCCAACGAATATGAGCAGCCGCTCAACTGGACGCGCTTGGCGGAGAAAACGCTCTGCTTGCTCGAAGGCGCAGAGGCCTAGCACCGTTCAAACTGTTTCAACTGTTGTTATCGTTGTGCGCACAGTGATGTTGCGCAAGAGGATTGGAAATGCGGGACAACCAGATCAAAGAGGAACTGCGCGCCGTAGAAGCGGGAATCTGTACGCTCTTCGAGGGGAATTACCATCTCGGGCTTGCCGCGTTTCTCAATTCCACGGTGAGGGCAGGCTATAGGGGCACGATTTGGGCAGGTTATCGAGGCGTGTTACCACCCTGGTTAAACCAGCTCAAGCGCGCGAGCCACGATGCGGACGAGTATTGGATCGCGGACCAGGTGCGGCTCATGTTTTTGAAGCTTGATACACAGCTTCATTTCACGAATTACAAGCCTGATTTCATGCTGAGACTCCTGGCAGCCGAGGCGCGGAATTGCGACTATCTTTGGTACTTCGACCCGGATGTCTTCCTTACTGCGAAATGGCCCTTCTTTGCGGAATGGCAGCGCTTCGGAATTGCATTGTGCCAGGAAGTTGTCGACAACATCTTCCCTGCGGACAATCCACTGCGCCAGCAATGGGTGGAACACGCGAGCCGCATCGGTTTTGAGAATCCGCGGCCGATCGATTGTTATTACAACGGAGGTTTGGTCGGCGTTCCGGCCTCATCCGCCGGTTTCCTCGAGTCCTGGAGGAGCCTGATCGCCATGGTTGCGACTACGGGCTTCGACCTCAGGCACCTGAACGAGGGGAACCGGGAACAGCCCTTCCATGTGAGCGATCAGGATGCGCTGAATATCGCCGCCATGTACTCGAAATTCCCGCTGACGACGCTCGGCCCGCAGGGAATGGGATTTGTTCCTGGCGGAATCATGATGCATCATGCCGTAGGGCACAAGCCCTGGAACGGATCGCTTCCCCTACGCGCGCTCAGGGGCATGCCGCCAACCGGAGCAGCGAAGTTCTACTTCACCCTGGTCGATGCGCCGATTCGCGTCTATTCGCCCTTGCGGTTGCGGGCAAAGCGCATGGTGTGTTCCATTGCGGCATTTATCGGCCGTTTTTATAGCCGCCGGTAAGCCAGTTGCGCGGACACGCCAAAACATCACGACTTCACAACTGGTAGCCCGATGCTTGCAACTTTTGCTCCCATTTCCAGGCCGAATCGAGGATTGCGCGCAGATCGCGCGTGGGCTGCCAGCCCAGTACTTGTCGTGCTCGCGCGGCATCCGCGTACAACACGGGAGGGTCACCGGACCTCGGGTCGGTGTACGAGTGGGGCACTTTTCGCCCAGTGACTTCCTCTGCTGCGGCAACCAGGCTTGCCACCGAGGTCCCCTGGCCTGTGCCCAGATTCAGACACGTTGTCTGCGCGCCTTTTGCCAGGTATTCAAGGGCGGATACGTGGGCTTGGCCAAGGTCTGAGACATGGATGTAGTCGCGAATGCATGTGCCATCCGGCGTGTCCAGGTTGTTGCCGAAGATTTGCAGAGGCGGTGCGACTCCCAGTGCGGCCCTGAGAGCGAGGGGAATCAGATGCGTCTCTGGGTTATGCAGCTCGCCGATGGATCCGCCGACATGAGCGCCGGCTGCATTGAAGTAACGCAGCGAAACTGACCGCAATCCGTGCGAGACAGCATACGCAGCCAGCGCGTGTTCTAAAAAAAGTTTTGTCGCTCCATAAGGATTGATGGGCGTCTGGGGGGTCGACTCGGTTATCGGCAGGGTTTGGGGAATACCGTAGGTCGCGCACGTAGACGAGAAGACGAAGAGACGGACGCCGCTGGCCAATACCGCATCGAGCAGTTTCAGAGCCGCTTCGACATTATTGCGGAAGTATTTTCGCGGATTCGCGACCGATTCGCCGACATAGGCCGAGGCAGCGAAGTGCATAACCGCGCCGGTTGCTTCCAGGGCCTTTGCGAGTTGCACTTCGTCGGCGATGTCCGCCTCAATGAATTCGTAGCCCTCGCTGAATCTGCGATGGCCCGTACTGAGGTTGTCATAGAGGACAACTTCGTGGCCGCAAGCGGTGAGTTCGCGTGCCGCATGGGATCCGACGTACCCACATCCACCAGTAACCAATACGCGCATTCGTTTCCTCACTCGCATGCTGCAAAGTTTGAGCATCGATGTCGCGCTCTTTCTCCTCAGTATAGCCGCTGCTCAAACAAGCGCGCAGTTTTCACAAGGCCGCGCAGCGAAGAATTGGAGGGCCGCGGCCAGCATCGGCTTCGCGGATCTGAGACCGCTTCATTGCTGCTACAACGACGGGCTCGCCGGGGTTCCTAGGGAGTACTCGGGATTTCCCGAAGACGGCAAATGCGCGGCGGTGCGCTCACCGCGCATTTGGTATAAAGGAGTCGGAACCCTGACATACACAATGAAACCCCCTGAGTTCACGGGGCGTAGGAGAATGCGTTCATGATTGTTTCCAGAGCACCCATGCGGATCAGCTTCGTTGGCGGGGGTACGGACTTTCCCGATTTCTACAAGCGCTACCCCGGCCGCGTGATTTCAACGTGCATCGATAAATTCATATTTATTGCCATCAACCATGCGCCTTTCACGAACCACGTTGCGGCGCGGTACTCGGTATCCGAGGAGGTGCCGCATCCCTCGGCGCTGAAACACTCGCGCATCCGCGAAGCGCTGCTGGACCTTGGCATCCACAGCAACATCGAGATTGCATCGTTCGCGCCCATTCCCGCGCGCACCGGGCTCGGATCTTCCTCCAGTTTTTCGGTGGCCCTGCTGAAGGGACTGCACGCTTACATCGACAAAAGGCTTGACAAGAGAGATGTTGCCGAAGCCGCGTGCCGCCTGGAGATAGAGTTGGTTAAAGAGCCGATTGGAAAGCAGGACCAATATGCAGCGGCATTTGGGGGATTCAATGTGTTTCAGTTCAATGCCGATGGATCGGTGGATGTGGAACCGGTACTGCTAGACTACAAAAAACGCCTGGATCTGGAGGACCGCCTGATCCTGTTTTTCCTCGGTACTACGCGGGATGCCTCATCGGTTTTGACAGAGCAGAAGGCCAATACAGAACGCAATTTCGAAGTGTTGAAGCGGATGTCGGATTCGGTTCCGGTCTTCAAGGAAGCGCTTCTCCGATCCGACTTCAAGCGTGCCGGCGAGATGCTGCTGGAGGGCTGGACGTTGAAGAAACAGCTCGCCTCTTCGATCTCGAATCCGGGCATCGACACTTTGTACGAAGTGGCGATGAGCCAGGGCGCATGGGGCGGCAAGATCCTGGGAGCAGGCGGCGGCGGCTGCATTATGATGCTTGTACCCGTGGAAAGACGTGCCGGGGTCGTGGAGGCGTTGCAGAATGCCGCGATTACCGAGGGATTCGAGGGCGCCGGCGAGATTCCCGTCTCTCTGGTGCAGACGGGCGCGGAAGTGCTCTTCAATTCCAATAGGCCGTAAGCACCCAAGCGGAAGCAGGTGAATAGCGATGGAAGAGTACATTCGGCAGTTTTCAGATAAAGCAGTAGGGCTGCTCCGGAATCTCCCTACTGTGGAGATTGCCAAGGCGATGAATATTCTGCAGGCCGCGTTCGAGCGTGACGGCCGCATCTATGTCATCGGCAATGGCGGCTCGCTGGCGCTGGCCACGCATTGGGTAGCGGACTTCAACAAGACCGTGTTCAGCCACAACCTAAGCGAGCAGCAGCGCCGGTTCCAGGCCATCCGCCTGCCCACCACCGAGGAAGAACTCACCGCGTGGGCAAACGACATCGGATACGATATGGTGTTTGCCGGGCCTCTCGCGAACTACATTCAGGAAACCGATGTGCTGATCGCGATCTCGAGCTCGGGCAACTCGGAAAACATTATTCGCGCTGTCGATCTCGCGCGCACGCACCAGGTGCCTGTCATCGGGATCTCTGGCTTCGATGGCGGAAGGCTGAATCCGCTCTCCGACGCGAAGATCCTGATCGTCACACCCAAAGGCGAATACGAACTGGTTGAGGGAATTCACGCCGTGGTCCTTCACCTGTTCACAAGGTATTTCAAAGACTACTTCGGCTATATTCATCACCGGGGAGATCATGCGTCGCAGGAGCTTGCGTCGCCCGTCGCCGCGAAGTGAGCGCAGGCGTGGCCGCGCTATCCCTGCGATCCGAATCCGAACGAGCCGCAGCCGCGCGGCAATCCCGAACCCACGTGGTCAGCAAAGGCCAGCCTTCGGAAAGTTTGCCTGATCATCTTCAAGCGCAGTTCAATGGGGTCCTGATGAGTCAAAGAGTGCTGGTTACCGGTGGCGCCGGTTATGTCGGCTCCGTGTGTTCCGAGGAGCTGCTGCGGCAGGGATATGAAATAACCATCGTCGACGACCTCTCCACGGGGCATCGCCATGCGGTTCCCCAGGGAGCCGAGTTTTTCGAGATGGACATTGGCGATGCGGCGGGAATACGGAAAGTGCTTGCCGCAAAGACTTATGACGCGGTGTTTCACTTCGCGGCCAAGGCGCTGATTCCCGAATCGGTGACGAACCCCGCGCTCTTCTATCAAGTCAACGTGGTCGCAGCCACCACGCTGATCGATGCCGTTCGCGATGCCACGATCAAGCGCTTCGTCTTTTCGTCTACCGCCGCGGTGTACGGAGATCCAGTCGAGGTGCCCATCCCGGAGGACCATCCCAAGGCGCCTGTGAATGCATACGGAGAGACCAAGCTCGCTTATGAGCGCTTGCTGACCTGGTATGCGAGAGCTTACGGCATCAGCGTTTGCGCGTTCCGCTACTTTAATGCCTCAGGCGCGACGCTTGCGCATGGCGAGGAACACGAACCGGAGACGCACATCCTGCCCATCTTGTTTGAAGCGGCGGTGGGCGAGCGCGAGTTCTTCACGATCTACGGTAGCGACTATCCCACGCCCGATGGCAGTTGCCTGCGCGACTATGTCCACGTGCTCGACATCGCGCAGGCACACATCCTGGCGCTCAACAAAAGGGATGCGCCCGGCTTTTCGGTCTATAACATCGGACTGGGCAAGAGCTTCTCGGTGCGCGAGATTCACGCGCGCGTCGAGAAGATCATCGGCCGCAAGATTCCCATCCGGGAGGGCAGCCGCCGTGCGGGCGATCCCGCAGTGCTTTGCGCAAGCCCCAGGCGCCTGATGTCGGAACTGGGCTGGCGGCCGCAACACTCCGATCTCGATCACATTATTGAAACCGCGTGGGCCTGGAAGATGCGCGGCCACGCCGGCGCACTCCCTGTGGAGGCTGCGAGGAAATCGTGAAGGGCTTTCTTCTGGCCGCAGGAGTGGGGACGCGGTTGCGGCCGCTGACCAACGCCATCCCTAAGTGCCTGGTGCCTATTCAGGGCGCGCCGCTGCTGGCCATCTGGCTCGAATGGTGCGCGATGTACGGCATCGATGAGATTCTTCTGAACTCGCACGCGCACAGCGAACGCGTGCGCGAGTTCGTCGACGCCCATCGCGGGCCGGTGCGCGTGACGCTGAAGCACGAGCCCGAATTATTGGGCAGCGCCGGAACTTTGCATGTGAATCGCGGTTTTGTCGCTGGAGAAAAAGAGTTCGCGGTCTTGTACGCGGATGTTTTGACGAATTGCCGCCTTGACCGGCTCGTGGATTTTCACCGACTACGGCACTCACCAGTCACATTGGGAACCTACCGCGTTCCCAATCCCACGCAATGCGGAATCATCGCCACGGACGAATCGGGGAAAGTAGTGGATTTCGTGGAGAAGCCGCAGTTCCCGAAGGGCGACCAAGCATTCTCCGGCATTTTGATTGGTGGGCCAGCTCTTCTCGCACACGTTCCCAAACGGGTTCCAACTGACATCGGCTTCGATGTACTCCCAAAGTTGGTCGGAGAGATGTTTGCTTTTCCCATCGCCGATTACGTATTCGATATCGGCACAATGGAAAAGTACGAGCAGGCACAGCGGGAGTGGCCCGGACTCGCGGGAAATAACTGACCCCTGCGAAGCGCATTCACCAGCGCAAACATTCTGTTTGTGAGCTACGCCGACGCACAGTTGAGCCCCGCTTGACGAAGCGAGACTATCTGGTTTGTGAACTGAAGATAGTGCGGAAAGGGGAATGCAAAGTTGAATCAAGGTATCGGACCCCAGAAGGGATGACTATATCGTGCGAATCAAAGAGCTCGATGGACTCAGAGGCATTGCTGTTTTGGCAGTAATCGATTGCCACTACTTAGCCTGGCTTCCGGCGGCGGGGTCGCACTACGGCTGGCTAGGCGTCGATTTGTTCTTTGTCCTTTCGGGATTTCTCATCAGCGGCATTCTGCTCGAGTTGCGCGAAAAGGAACACTATTTTAAGATATTCTATACTCGGCGTGCGTTGCGCATTTTCCCGCCTTATTACCTCGGGATCGTTGTTTACTTGTCGGTTTCAATTGCGCTAGGAATGCCAGGTACGTTCCGAATTTGGACGCAATACATCTTTTACTACGTTAGTTTGTTAAGTCATCCGATCCCCTTGTACGGCACGCCGCGCGGAGTGCCTCTGGCCGTGAGTTTAGGCTTAGGCGTGTTGTGGTCGCTGTCAGTGGAAGAAATCTATTACACGATCTGGGCGCCGGTTGTCCGTTTCACCGAGGAGAAGGAACTTACAGCCATCCTGATCGCGATGATGGTCATCGCTCCGTTGCTGCGCTGGCGGCTGCTTTCGGAAAACCTCGGAATGAACACCTTTTATTGCCAGATGGATGGGCTGGCATATGGTTCAGCCGTCGCCCTCCTCATTCGCCACCGTCGTCTTTCGCCTCAGGTGTGGCTGCGCGCGGACCGTTTGTTTGATGGGCTGGCCCTCGTGATGATTCCCCTGGCTGTGGGCTTCTGGCTGGCTTTGAGAGGCGACCCGCTGGTTCCTGCTGCAGGCATCACATTCGCGAACGTGAGCTTTGCGCTGATTACGTATGCGCTGATCCGGCATGCTGGCGGGAGCCAGCTATGGGTACGCATCTTTCGCGCCAAGTGGCTGCGCTCGATCGGGATGGTCAGCTATAGCCTTTATTTGTTCCACTACCCCTTGGCGGTTGTGAGCGAAGAAGTTGTGGCCAAGCTGCATTTGGTGCGACGCGCAAATGCCGTCAGTGGCGTCCTTCTTAGTCTCGCGCTGAGCTTTGCCGTTGCCTATGGGCTGTGGTACGGCATAGAATCGCGCATTCTGCATTGGAAGGACCGCAAGGTGCCAAGCATCGCGCATGCGGAGCCTTAATCTCGCCAATCGTTCCGGTTGTCGCCAGTGAATTCACCAAGAATCGTAACCACCAGTTTTTTCTTTGCAGTCGCGCTCAGAACATAGTAAGAAGGTAGAACTTGCAGAAGATGACTCCGCAAACCGGATTCACAGTGGGAGAGATGTGCCGATGACTTCCAAGCGAGTCAGAGCGAAGCTTACGCTCTTACTTCTCATACTGTCAGGCTGCGCCGCTCTAGCGGGGTTGTTTGTCTTTCATGGCTACGAGCGAACATGGAGTTCCCTCGGAATATATCCGCTTTCTCCCTATTTCTCCGATGCCCGAGTCATCACTGCGAGTGCCGAATCGCATGCCTTGGGCTTCGATCCGATGGTCTACAATCCGCGCCACCCGTCAGGAGAGTTGATGGATTATCCGCGGATTTGGCAATTGCTGTTTCACCTTGGCATCGATCAAAAGGATACGATCTATTTCGAAGCGGTCTTTGTCGCGCTCTTCTTTTTGGGCATTTTCCTTTTCGTGGTCGAAATCAACTATGCAATCGCCATGGCGCTGGCCTGCGGCATCTTCTCTCCTGCGGTCCTCCTGGGCATTGAAAGAGGAAGCAACGATCTGGTCGTCTTTTTCCTGCTTGCCCTCTCGCTCTTGGTCATCAGGAAATCGACCGCCGCATCGGCTGGCGTGATTGCCTTTGCGTTCGTGCTCAAATTGTTCCCGGTTTTCGCTGCAGCGGTGTTCTTTAAGGAGGACCGGCGTAGATTCTTCAAATTTCTGACCGGCAGCATTCTCTTCGTGGGTACTTATTGCCTACTGCTGCGCAACGAAATTCGCGCCGTGCGGGCAGCAGTCTCTACAACCTATTGGGATTCCTATGGGATTGCGGTGAACTGGCTGGAAATGGAAAGGCTCGTGCACAACCCTCTTCTATCGAAGCTGGTGTGTTATGCAGTTATCGGCGCCATGATCATGTTTTGCGTCCTGCTACCTGTGCGCACGCGCGAATCTCAGGATGCCGTAGCAGATCAATTGCACCTTGATGCCTTTCGCATGGGTACATCCATCTACATTGGGACCTATCTTCTCGGCTCCAACTTTGACTATCGCCTGATGTTCCTGCTCTTCACAATTCCTCAGTTGACGGAATGGCTAACCAATTCCGATTTCCGGCTGCGGCGCGTCGCGCGCATCACCTTTGCATGTACCATGTACTCTCTGTGGTCAATCTTCTTCTCGCGGTTGTTGAATGCTGCCTCCGCGGCATGGTTGCAGTTACTCCTTGATGCTCTCGTGAAGGCCGCCCTGGTTGGCGGTCTGACCTATCTCTTCGTTTACAGTGCCCCCCAGTGGGTGCAATTGCATGGACGGGCCTTCAGACGCTCCACTCAGCCGGCGCTCTCTTCCTCTTCGTGATACTCCATTTCAGTATTGACTTCCCATAGCCGCGACTTGTCTGCATTGCCGGCAATAATATCGTCGACGGCCATCATGGCCGTCAGCATGGAATGGTCCTGGTTGTTATAACGGTGCATGCCGTTGCGTCCGATGAGATAGAGGTTTGTGTAGCGGTCAACATGTGCGCGGATCTCCGCAAATCGGTCATAAGTGCCGAAGTACGCGGGATAGGTCTTCTCCATGCGCAGGACGGTCGCATCTATCACCTCGGCCTTGTCGATCATCCCAATTTTGCTAAGTTCGTCTCGCGCCAGCGCGACCATACGATCATCCGACATTTTCCAG
>Ga0181538_10001069_pt1 | contig 31505 bp, 23 predicted proteins | sample PEATcosm2014_Bin_40_FD_119773 | JGI IMG/M metagenome (GOLD analysis project Ga0181538, IMG submission 119773) | Peatland microbial communities from MTU Mesocosm Facility, Houghton, MI, USA - PEATcosm2014_Bin23_30_metaG | ecosystem: Environmental > Terrestrial > Soil > Wetlands > Peat | place... | reverse complement strand
TGGTGTTTGCCAACGCGACCAATTACTATGTCGTGGTCACCAATGCTTATGGCACGGTCACGAGCAGTGTGGCGAATTTGGCCGTTTTGCCGCCCCTTGGAACCATGCAGGGTGGAGTTGACACAAACATTGCCTCGTTAACGGTCGTGGACCTGACTGCCGAAGGCACGCTGGACTGGGCCAATTGGGGACTTAATGACGTGCTTGATTTCAACGATAAGTCGGTGGGGGGAGTCCCCGTGGGCCTAATCAGCGACTGGACCGTGTACGGCACCACTATCAGCTATGGGCCGACTTTGGATAACTACAGCGATCAACCATACGGTTTTTCGTGGACGGATGGCACGCCCACTCCCTCCGCCAGCACCACGGGTTTTGGCACCGCCAACTACGTCTATGTGGGTTCCCTGGGAGCTGGTTTCCAATTCACCGTCCCAGCCGACACGACCAAGAAAGTTCTCAAGTTATATTATGGCGGCTGGGGGTGTCGGACGCGCGTGATGGCCTCGCTCAGTGACAACAGCGCGCCTCCCTTTATTAACGATAGTGTGGATGACCCGGCAGGTAACATTGCTTATGGTGTCGCGACGATATACTTTGCCGCAGCTTCGGCCGGTCAGACGCTCACTGTCACAGAATATGACGTTGTTGACTACATGGGTGGCAACGTAGCCCTCAGCGCGGCCACACTGGCCGGCCCAGCGCCGGTCAATGTGACTTATAGCAGGTCGGGCTCGAGCCTGCAGTTGAACTGGCTGTATGGCACGTTGCTGCAAGCATCTAACGTGACCGGGCCTTGGACTGTGAACCGCAATGCCTCGCCACCATCATACAGCATTACGCCGACAGGACCTCAGATGTTCTATCGCGTGCAGGTGCAATAAGCTAAGCCATTCACCTTCTGATTCTCGGCGGCGCCCGTCGCCACTGAGATGAAGGGAGGTCAACATGGGTGGGGGTTGAGCGCAATCTGGGCTTGCAGCCTCGGCGCAGGCTGCAAGCCCTCTTACGGGCCGGGTTCCACGTCCGGGTCGGTGGGGCCAGGCGTCCGCGGATTCCGCCCCGGTGGCCAACCACGAATTGACTGTAATTAATATGGAAACTAGAGGAAGCCGGACCAGCACCGGTGGCTTCACCCTGATCGAACTGCTGGTGGTCATCGCGATTATCGCCATCCTCGCGGCGCTGCTCTTGCCGGCCTTGAGCGGCGCCAAACAACAAGCCTACATCACCCAATGTCTCAGCAACACGCGGCAGATTGGGATTGCGTTCAAAGTGTACATGGCTGACTTCAATAGCAAATTCCCCTTCGACGACGGGAAGCCGGGAGATTATTGGCAGGGATACGCTTCCAACGGCGACCTCGAGTTTGCCTACGGCGGCGGCGATTCGACCGTCACAGGTCCAGGAACAGGTATCGTTGTGCCCCCGGCGACTAACCGGCTGCTGTATCCTTACATGCGCAAATCGGACGTGTACCGCTGTCCGGCTGACGCAGGTGAGAGGATGCCGTTCAGCGGCGGCAATTGGCTGCCCTCCGACTTCCAGGCAATGGGTTGCAGCTATCGCTACAACTATACCACCGAGAACTGGGGCAATCAAACCGCTCTACCACAAGCCAGTTCCATTTTTTTCGCGCTGGCCGGCCAGCCGGAAAGTTGGGCGCCTGACCCGGCGCGCTACATCCTCTTGCATGAGCCGCCGGCGTGCCGCTGGAATTGGGCTCCCTGCTTTTATCAATGGCATAAATCCAAAGCCCCCGGGACCTATGGCAGCGCCGCGGCAGCCCCGTCCAAGTTCATCTCGGTCATTACATTCGTGGATGGGCACTCCGCTGCGCTCGACTTCAGTCCGTCACTGCGAAAACCACTGAACGGAGCGTTCTACATCGAACCCACGGGCAAATGGATCTGGTACAAGCCGAAACAACAGTAACTCCCAGCCATGCAAAACCTGAAACTGCTCGCCGGGTCGCTTGTGGCCGTCGCCGCCGTGGCTTTTCTGGTGTATCAGATGCGGCCAAACCCGGCCAAGCGGGTTCCTACGTTCGACTGGCAATGCGCCAAGTGCAAGTACCAATTCCGCCTGCCCGTGCGCGATCCGGCCTCCGACCGTCCGATCATTGAGTGCCCGAAATGTAAAGCGCGCGCGGCGGAACGAATCCTCCATCTCCAGTGTCGCAACTGCTGGCACAAGTACGACCTGCGCGGCTCCAACACAACGCGGGGCCATGTTATTTGCCCCGCCTGCGGCAGCGGGTCGGCGCGGGACCTGGACAACCCGATGCCGGGCGACGATACGCCCGTGGTCGGCGGCAAGCCCTTTCCTGGCAAATGAGAAGTTCCCGGTGCTTGTTTCTGGGGCTCGGCCGGACAGGGCTCGGCACCTCGCTTTTGCCGGGCGCCTGCTTCATTACCACTTTGGTTTGGCTTTGCGGAGTCCGCGAGGCCGTTTGACGCTCATCGTGGCGAACTGCGAGCCCACAGCCATCGGGACCCATCTCCGTTGGGAAGGACTGCTTGGCAGGCACGTGCTCCATCGTTACGAATTGACGGAGGAAAGGCTCCAGAAACCTGGTTTCAAGCTCGCTTCGGATGGTCGGCTCACCGTTTCTGCCCGCCAGCCGGACTTCAGCCACACTCTTCCGCCCCGCAGCCTGGTGGTCTTCGCTGATTATGATCTTGGGCCTGATGCGCCGGGCGTCATTGACGAGTGATAGCGATCCCCAACAAGGATTGTGCGTGGACCTGCAATGTCTGGAGCTTCGGAGCCTGGCTTCGTAAAGCGCACAGCCTTCAATGACCGCAACACCGCCCTGCCCGCTGGAGTGTCGCTGGCCGTGTGCGTCGCCGCCATGTTGGGCTCGACGTTGCAGGCGCAGGAGGCTCCGAACGGCGCAGAAGCTCCGGCGGCAGCGGAGTTGGCCAAATACCAGACGGAACTGCAGCGCTTCCGCGTGGTGTTCCGTCTCCGGAGCCTCAACTCGGATTGTGGAAGACGAACAGGCCATTTGGATCGAGGAAAATGGTGGCCGTCATGCCCTCGAAGACACACACTATCCTGTCCGGCTGCCTACCTTCAAAGAATACCGGTACCCGCAGGTTCTTCGGGTGCTTCACCAGGAATTGCTGGTGAACGTCATTCAGGGCAAGCCGGTGCCTAATGTCTTCGTCTATCCCAAGCCCTGGTAAAGCGATGGCGCCATGATGACCATGTGCTTCAAAGCCACCGGCAATCTGGACCTCATCCGGGATTGGGTGCTGGGTCTAACCGAACCCTATGACCGCAACAACGGGGGAGAAACGGAGGCCGATAACCTGGGCCAGGCGCTCTAACTGGTGTCGCTGGTCGCGGACAAAAACCATCCGCTAGTGGAGAAGGTGCTTAAGGAACTGCCCCGTTTTGAAGTGGACAACCTCGGAGGCAAGTACCTTAAAGGCCGGTCTGATTTTGCGTTCCATCCCGCCTACCAGACCAAGTGGGCGAAGTATGGGTTGCGGGCATTGGGATTGCCGGATGGTTACGTTGTGCCCCGAATTGACGGCTCCTACTCGGCCCTGTTCTGGATGGACTACCGGGATACGTACGTGAAAAGCTAGGATGCCGGCGACCTTTCCTATCCTTATCTCGATTGGGCCTGTGATCATTTCCACGGCTTGAAGCGCAGTCCTCTCGGTAACCGCGATTACCCGCTGACTTGGGAGAAGAATGCCAGCGCGGCCAACTACGCGGGGATGAGAATCATCAGCGACGAATACCGCCAACAACGGCTGGCCGCGCCGCTCACCTGGCACGCAGCGGAAGTCTTTCTCTACCTCCTCGAACAAGAAGCAAAATGAACCGAGAGCGCGAGTGGTTCTCATGAGCGTGTAACCAAACGATTGAATTTGCTGCTGGCCGAGAACGCACCAAAGCGTGCTCCATCTTAGTACCAACCTCCGGTTGACCCCGCTTCGCCACCTCTCTCACCCTCTATGGGGCGAAAAAATTATCGTGTCGGCAATAACCCGAAGTCCTGAAAGGATTCCTTAATCCAGCCCAGCAACCCGGTTTTCATTCTGCATTCATCCTTCATCCTTCTTCCTTCCTGGGTTGCCATCGAGAAGGCCATGAACCCTGACATGGATCGAGCACGAGGAGCCAACGCACTCATTGGGGTGAACAGCACCCGTCGGAAACATGACATTCTAACGAACCCTTCACGATGTTGGCACCCGAGGCTTGCAGCACGGGCCGGCCGATAGATTCTACACGCCGACAATGATCGAGGTCTGGCGCGCCGCGCCTTACCTTCACAATGGCTCGGCGGCCACCATTCAGGATGTGCTAACGACTAAGAACCGGAGTGGATTGCATGGAGACGTCTCCGGCCTTTCGGGTCGGGAGTTGGATGACCTTTGCGGCTTTGTTCTTTCGCTCTGACGGCAGGGCGCGATTTATCCTTACGCGAAACAACCGTCCTGGGCATCGTGCTGGCTGAACCGAGAAAATCGTCAAAACCGTGCTTGCAATCCACCGCCAGAAGCGCAAAATCACGGACGGTGGTATAGAATTAATTGAAAGGCCATTATGAAATGTGTTGCTTTCGATCTTCCATTTGGGCGTTCCCGTCTCGTGCGGCCAGGTAATCTTCCAAGTCTCGTCATTCGGGCTTCGGGGTGCGCAGCGGTCGGGCTTTTTTGCTTGCTCTCTGCATTCCAGGCGTGGTCAGCCGATTGCGTTACGCCTCCTGCTGGACTGGTCAGTTGGTGGCCCGGTGAAGGCAATGCCAACGACATCGTGGGCACCAACAACGGCACACTTTACAACGGAGTTGGGTTTGCTCCCGGCGTGGTCGGACAAGCCTTTAGTTTCAATGGCAGCAGCAACAGCTATGTGGAAGTGGCGGACAGTCCGGCTCTGCAATTGACCAATGCAGTGACCATCGAATGCTGGGCCAAACGATTGAACACTGCCGAGGTGCATATCTTAGTGGAAAAGGGCGGCGATTGGACGGGCGGGCAAACCGATTACGAACTCGGGCTGAACGATACCGACTCTGGCGGCAGCCACTTTGGTTTTTCATTTGCCGGCGGCTGGCGTGGCTGCGCGGTCACGCCTGACACCGCGTGGCATCATTATGCGGCGGTCGCCGCCAACGGTCAGGCCAATCCCATCCTCTACATTGACGGTGTGCCGCAACCGATTGTCTACAGCGGTGGCCCGTCGACGATGGATTTGTTCGCGTCCACACGCGCGCTGCACATCGGGGCACAGCTCGATCCGCAAACCGGCTGGTTCAAGTACAGCGACACAGTGATTGATGAGCTGAGCATTTACAGCCGCGCCCTGACTGCCGCCGAAATTCAGGCTATTTACAACGCCGGCAGTGCGGGCAAATGCCGGGTGCCGGTCATCACGTCTCAACCCCAAGGCCAAACGGCCATCGAGGGTTCCACCGTGACCTTTGTCGTCCTCGTCGGCGGCCTCCCACCCTTGAGCTACCAATGGCAGTTCGACAGCACAAATATCGCGGGGGCAACGGCTAGCTCCTTGACCCTGACTAATGTGCAGCCGGGTCAGGCGGGCAATTACCTGGTGGTCGTCAGCAACGCGTGGGGGGTGGTAACCAGCTCCAATGCCGTGCTGGCGGTGATTCCCCCCACCTGCGAAGCTCCGCCCTCTGGACTGGTCGCCTGGTGGCCGGGTGAAGGCAGTGCGGTTGACATTGCGGGCACAAACAACGGCACACTTTACAACGGAGTTGGTTTTGTTCCCGGCATGGTCAGACAGGCATTCAGCTTCAATGGCACGAACAGCTACGTGGAAGTGCCGGATTCACCTTCTCTGCGACTGACCAACGATCTCACGATCGAGTTCTGGGTTAAACGCCAGCGCTTGAGCGGAATTGAGGTCCTCCTCGAGAAGGGCGGCGACTGGACCGGGGCCCAGTGCGACTACGAGGTGGACTTGCACGACAGCCGCGAGAACTATTGCCTCTATTTCCTCTATACCGGCGGTTTACAAGGCGGGGGACGAATTGCGGATTACAACTGGCACCATTGCGCTGTCACCGCGCACAACGGCAGCACCAATGTCGGCATCTACGTCGATGGCGCTCTCCAGCCAATCTCTTTCACCGACGGCTCCACCACCGTTGCGCTCACGCCCTCCACTCGTCCTCTTCACATCGGCGCCCAACTCGACCCGGTCACCGGCTGGTATTATTACAGCGAAACCTGCGTTGACGAAATGAGCCTGTACGACCGGATGTTGAGTGCGACCGAAATCCAGGCCCTTTACAACGCTGGTAGCGCGGGCAAGTGCCGATCACTCCGCGCGGCGACGGCCAGCCCTGTTCTGGCGTATGACTTTGTTGTGGCCGCGAACATAACCGATGGTGGCTACGGTTATACCCACCCGCCGACCGTGAAGATCATTGGCGGTGGCGGCAGTGGGGCGCAGGCCGTGGCCGTGGTGAGCAACGGGGTGGTCGTCGCGATCAACGTTCTCGACGCAGGTTACGGCTACACCAGCGCGCCGATCATCGTCATCGAACCACCGATCATTCCGCAGCCCAAGCTGGGCGTTGCGGCGATGTCGCTCTTGAGCTTCAGCAACCTCGATTTGAGCACCAACTACCAGCTCCAATCTTTTCTTGGGAACACGTGGTCCAACCTGGGCACGGCTTTCACCGCCGCGGGTCCCACCTTTACGCAGTTCGTTTCCGGAACCGCTGACCTGAGTGATTATCGCCTGGCGGCCTTCCCGGTTCCCCAGCAAGCCTATGCCACCGCGCAACTGGTCAACGGCTTTGTAGTCGGGGCAACCGTGGCCAGCGGCGGCTCCGGCTACGTCACCAATCCGGCGGTCGCCATCATTGGCGGGGGCGGCTCCAATGCCACCGCGGTGGCGAATATCTCGGGTGGCGCGGTGACGAGCATCACCATTACCGCTGCGGGCAGCGGCTACACAAACACGCCGACCATTCAAATTGCGCCACCGCCGCCACCCGCTGTCACCATGTCACCAACCGTGTTGCCCGTGATGCGGCTGGATTCCGCGAACCTGGCTCCGTATGAGAATTACCAGATTCAATATAAGTCGGACCTCGGCGGGGCGTGGGAGGGTTGGAGCGGGGGCTTATTCAGCCCAACCGGCGTGACGAACTCGCAATACCTTCTTATCACGAATGGCGCCGGCTTCTTCCGCCTGGAGTACGTGCCGTAGCTGGAGGGACGCCAAGTTTCCAGACCACGCCTCGGGCATCGTGGCGGTCTTGGACTAGGGAAGCGATCTCATGCCGGGTCCTATTAAGGAAGCGCAGCCGGTTCGCAGCTTTATTGAGGGTTCGGGATCGTGGCGGGCGGCACATAATTCTTGTGCCAATACTGCATATACAAGTTAGCCAGCTTCACCTTTGCGACGTGGACGTCAGCATAGCCGAGGTTGATCGCACCTGGCATAGCCAGTCCGGACGTAGCCATTAAGTTCTTTTTGACAGGCGTACCATGGCGCGCAATCGTGAACCGGCCCATGCCGCCGCCTATTGGACCGCTGTTGAAATTGCCATGGTAAAGGTCTCTGGCTGGAGGGTCAGCCGCTTCCGGCCAACCGTCCACCCATATCGAATCGCCAAACGCCGGGGTCAGCGAGGGCTTTTGCAAGTCGGTTTCTTTGCTGCCGAAGTCAAAGGCGGTTGTTCCATAAGGATCATTACTCATGTCATACAACCATCCGTTCATCGCGTAACTGCCGCGCATTGGCGGCGTGGAATCCCATTCCCAAGCAATGTCGGCAGTTCCTGGGCTGGGATTGTTTGTTCCCGCTGTCGGGCAGAGACGCACCTTGGCCACCGCGGCATGATACTTTATCAGGCTGCCCATCCAGAGCGTTGACACATAGCTCGGGTCGTAAGGATAGTAGGAAATCAGCTTGCCTGTGTCCTGAATATACATGAAACCGCTGAGCGTCATCTGCTTGAGATTGCTGATGCAGTTGATTTCCTGTGCTTTTCGTTTCGCCGACGCCAGCGCCGGCAGCAGCAGCGACGCGAGAATGGCAATGATGGCGATGACAACCAGCAGCTCAATAAGGGTGAACCCGTGTGGTAAGGCTTCTTGGACTGAAGGCTTTGTTACGAGCAGCGGTAAGCAATTGCTTTCCGCAGCCCCGCTTGTACTGGACGCTGCGCGGGTACGGGAGAATTGCCTTCCGCTTTTCCTCATATCGCAGCCATCTTATCATGTGCAAAGTCGTTATACAAAGGCGTTTTATCGTTTGTTTAGCTTTTCGGCGTAAGCGGTCAGGCGAAGACTTCAGTTTACGCGTGCCGAGGATCATCTGCTACCCGAAGCAGGCTTAGTGTTTCAACCGCAGATGCTTACGATGAACCATTTTCAGTGTAATGGGCGGAGTGGCTGCCCACTACCGCCCCCTCATATCTCCTTGCGTGCACCGGAGCCTCGCCGTTACCTCGCCGTTACCTCGCCGTAGCACCTCTGATCCCCGATCAGAGGTGCTACGGCGAGGTAACGGCGAGGTAACGGCGTGGCCCGCGGGATGGTCTGGTGCAGAAGGCTTGAGGGGGTTCCACCGTACTAGCGTTTGTCCAGGGCGCCCCCAGAGCACGCAGAGGGACGCGGGGGAGGGGAGTTGTATTCGGAAGTTTGGGGCAGCCACCGCCTTGACAGGTTCCACGCGGTTTGTTTCTCTGCCGCTGTGGCTCTGACGCAATTTCAATCCAACCTTTCGTTCAACCAGCTCCTAATCACCTCTTGCCAGCCCCTATTCACCGGTCATCTGCCCCCATCCCAATGAACCACGTCGAGCGCTTCCGGGCGGTGATGAACTTTCAGCCGGTGGATCGCCTTCCTCACTGGGAATGGGCGATGTGGTGGGACGAGACCATCCGGCGCTGGCATCAGGAAGGCCTGACCGTCGCGCTCAAGTGCAGCCAGGTGTTCGAGATCGCCCAGTACTTCGGCTTGGATCCCTATCAGCAATTCTGGTTCAGCACCACCGACCCGACCATTGAGGCCACCCAGCATCACGTCGAAGGGATTGTCGCGAACCTGGACGATTACCGGCGGTTGCGGCCGCAGTTGTATCCTTGCCACGACGCGGCGATTGCCGGCATGGCGGCCTGGGCCGAACGGCAGCGCCGGGGCGAGGCGGTGGTGTGGTGCACGCTGGAAGGGTTCTTCTGGTTCCCGCGCACCCTCATGGGCTTCGACAAACTCATGTTTGCCTTCGCCGACCAGCCCGAGCTGCTGCATGAGATCAATCGGGACCTGCTCGCTTTCAACCTCGGCCTGGTGGACAAGATCCTGGAGGTTTGTGTTCCGACCTTTATGACCATCGCCGAGGACATGTCCTATAATCATGGCCCGATGATCTCGAAGGGCACCTTCGATGAGTTCATCGCTCCCTATTACAGGCAGCTCGTGCCGCGGTTGCTGGAGCGGCAGATCATGCCGTTCGTGGATACGGACGGGGACGTGACCTTGCTGGTGCCGTGGCTGGCAGAGCTGGGCGTCAACGGCGTGTTGCCACTGGAGCGCCAGGCGGGGGTCGATGGGCTGCGGCTGCGCGAGCGATACCCGCGCCTGCGTATGGTCGGGCACTTCGACAAGATGACCATGAACCGAGGCGAGGCGGTCATGCGCGCGGAATTCGAGCGGCTGGTTCCGCTGATGAAGACCGGCGGGTTCATCCCAAGCGTGGACCACCAGACGCCGCCCGGGGTTTCGCTTGGAGAATATGGCGTCTATCTCCGTCTGCTGAGGGAATACCTGGATCGAGAGCACCCCTGAGCCAGGACTCCAGGCCCAAGGGCCAAACGCGCATTCGGTTACGGGAATGTCGAGCGGGGTGAGTCCGACGACAGCGATCCAGAATTAGCGTTGGTGTAGAATTGACGGCAGGCCGAATCCATCGCAACCATCTCGATGAACAAATAGCCGAACATTCAAGGGATACTTCAGATCGCTCGGTCGCATCAGCGTTGGCGTCGTGCTGCTGGCCAGTTTTGACATACCGGTATTCGCTCAAAGCCCGGGCGCCAATGCCGGGGCAAACGTCCTGGCCAGTGAAGTCGCCAGCCGGGGATGGATTCTGTTCTCCACAAAGACAGGGCAGGGGAGAGTTGGCCGTTTTCTCCAGCCTGGTTCCCGCCTCATGGGGAGCCTCCACGCTGATTTCAGCCTGCATTGGGACCATGAACGGCAGCAAGCAAACGGACTCTTCTCCCTGTCCCTCTCCCCTTCGGAAGGGGAGAGAGGACTACCGGGCGCTCGGCGCTGGAGGTTCATGGGAAGCTACAGCGCTAACTTCAGCGCGCATCGCAGCCTTAAGCCTGGGCGTTGGGGAGCTCCCTACCCTCCCGGATGCGTGATTTCACGCATCCGCTGCGCTCTTACTAAATGTTGGATAGATGTCAAATGGCTGACTTATCCGTACCCATAACAGATTCGCCCCAGTGCCAGCGGCTGGCCACTGGTTCTGAAAAAGCGTTGCGCTGGCGGACCGGCGATATATGTTTCTTGCATGAGGTCTGTGACACACGTTTCCTGGCCGCCCAGGCCAAGACCGTCGAGGAATGAAAGCCTGGGTTTCCAGGGCCTCGCCATCGCTGGGCTTTAACGCTATGCAACTCGAACTGATTGGACCCCACCCGTTCGCGCGGGATGAGCAGGGCCGCCAGATCACTCGCATCGGCACACTGTTCCCGCAATACGGCGCGCTCTGGACCCAACTGCCCGGCGTGCACGCCTTGCAGCGGTTGGCGTTTATCGAGCGCGTCAATGCCGAGCGCGCCGCCAAAGGCTCGCCCGGCCTCACGTTGGAGCAGGAGGAGAAGCTGTCAGCCGAGTCGGTGGACCTGATCTTCGAGGCCGACTATATCCTGATCCGGCCCGATCCCGAACGCATGGACCTGGCCTGCGCCGCGGATGAGCTGCTGCAAGGGCTGGTGGCCAAACGCCAGGTCAAGTTCCTCTCGGTAGGCGATCGGCGCGTGCGGGAGGCCATCAAGCATCGTGGAGAGTGTTGGCGGCTCAGTTCCATTCCCCGCACCCGCGAAGCCAAGGAACGGCTGGTATTTGGCTCGAAGGTGGGCATCCACGGGCTGCCCATTTACTTCTATAATCGGCTAACCGGGACGCGCTGGCTGACGTGCCAGGAATTCGCAAACCTGGGGAAGCTGGACGACACCAGCCTTGCCCAGCACCTGCGGGAAATTGCTGACCACGCGATGCTGCGCAACCGGCTGGGGCGCCCGGAAGTGGATTTCTTTGCCTCCGACCTGCGGCGCTTCGGCGCGCGGCAATTCGCCGGCGTGGTCTATGCGGAACTGTCGCCAGAGCAACTACGGACGAAGTTCGAGGAGCTGCAAAGGCACTTTAGCTCGGCGGTGCATGAGGCGTTCCGCACGGATGATTGTCATAACAACGCCTGGTGCCAGAGGATACTCGCAACCCTATTTCTTGAGGGCAATGAGACCCAGACCGAACAGATCCTGAGCGGCTTAAGCCCCGAGTTCTTCTTGCAGGTCGAGTGGCTGCCGGGCGGGCGGTTCGAGGAGGGCGAGTTCCTTTTCGACTCGATCTTCGATGAAGCCGCCAATCACCCCGAAGACGTGGAGCTGCAGCGGCTTTGCGACCCGCGGGCCAAAGGCATCATTTTCAACCTGATCCGGGAATACGGCGACCTTGACTATGTGAATGTGGGCTGCGTGCCGGAGTCGTTGTCGCTCGACCGGCCGCAAAAAGAAGGCCGGCGGGGCGTTTATCTTGCGGAGTTCCGCTCGCGCAGTGAACATGCCCCCATCAAGCGCTTTATTCGCCTCCAGAAATGGGGCGTTTGGGAGCACCTCGAGGAAGGCAAGGACCTGCTGCAATCTATCAAGGAAAGCGATGATTACACCGACTATTGGCTCGACCGGCGGCTTGGGTGCCGACAGTTAGGGATGAACCTAACCCAACGCGTGTCCATGCGCCGCCTGAGCGAGATCTATACCGGCGCCAATGCCGCGTTCCGAGGCGAGCTGATCCGGACCATTTACTTCGAACGGGAGTATCTGCCTGGCGTTGCCACGGACAAGCTGCCGCTGGAAAAATATACCCGGCCCGGTTACGGGCCGAAGCTGGCGGCCCTCCTGGGCCGCGCGGCGGTGTCGAGCATAATCGTGGGCCGCGCCCTTGAATCGGGAAAGCGTCCGGTCTTTGATGACGGCGACGAAGTCGTGCACGAGGGCGAGGATGGGCTCCCGGCGGAGATTATGGTGGGCGATCACAGCGGCGCCTTCGGCGAGTACAAACTTCCCCTGGAATCCTCGGCCGTCCACTACGCCCGGCCGGTCAATCTCCGCGACAAAGTCATTCTCGACCCGCCAGGATTCGCCAACGCCTATCTGGAGGCATTCCACGAGCAGTTCATTCACATTCAGGGCGACTACCGCAAGCGCCGCCGCGCGTTCGACACCCTTTTCAAGCAATGCAAATACGACGCGGGCGGCAGCTTTGCCTTCCGTTGGGAATGTGTGCTCAGGCGCCTGGACCAGACAAACCCCCGCGCGCTAGTTGACGCAATTCGGCAGCATATCTGGGTGCTGAACCGTGAGCCGGCTTAAGGGTCCAGCCCCAGTGCATCAAGAGCCTTAAGAGGGCCGGGAGAACCATCAAAGCGGCCGCCATGCAGGTGGCAATGCCGACGGACATGACTTCTCCCAGGCTCTTAATCCCCTGATGGCTGGCGAGCATCAGGCTGCCGAAACCGGCGATGGCCGTCAGGCCCGAAACAAGCACGGCTTTGCCGGTGCTCTTGGCCAGGATCGACGGCTCCTGCTCCTCGGCAAAGCGGTTGAGGATCTGGATGCCGTTGGTGACGCCGATGCCGATCACCAGGGGCAGAGTCATGATGTTGGCCGGATTGAAAGAAATGCCGGCCAGTCCCATCAAGCCGAGCAGCCAGATGGTGCCGATGACGACCGGCAGCAGAACGAGCGCTACAGCCACCAGCGATCGAAACCGTAGCAAGATGGCCAGGGTTATGGCGATTAATGCGTAACCCGCCGCCTGCTCATAATTGTTCTTGAGCAGAGTTGTGTATTGGTAGAGTTGGCTCGGTGTGCCGGTCACCTTGTCGGGTGGCACGACCGTTTCCAACTCCTGGAGGAATTCCCGCTGGTTGTCATGATGCCAGAGATCTTTTGTGGCGTAAACCTGCAGCAAATACCGGCCTGTCACTCCAATGAGGCGGCTGCGCAAGGCGGGGGGCAAGTCCCCAGGGCCCAATGGGCCCGTCGTGTCCTGCGTCTTGATCGCCCCAAGTGTTTGATGCAGATCGGCAAAGAAGGCCTGTTGAAACCGAGTAAGCTGGCGGGGAATGTCCGGTCGGCTGCTGAGCATCGCGACGCGTAATTCGGTAATCGCAGCCTCCAGGGAGGCCAACTGGCGGGCCAAGGCAGGATCACTTTCCTGCGCCAAAATGTGTGCCAGCGTCAAGTATCCCGCCAAATCGTACAACGTCGCGCTCAACGGCTCGATCTGGACTGGGCTTCGATCCATCGGGGCGAAATCAATGGCGGCCAACTCGCTCTTGATGGATCGGATTAACTCCAGCTTCTGGCTCTGATCTTGCGTAAAGTAGTCCGCCGCTGATTGAACGCGGGCCACGGCCGGCAACCGCTTGATCTTCTCCTCATACTCGCGCACTTGGTCGGCCGAATCGGCGATCACCGCGCCGTAGAGGGCGGAGGCGCCGCTGGCCGCGATCAACGTCTGTTCGTAAATGACCGAAGGCAACGCCGGGCTTTGCATGTGAAGCAGATCGTAGTCGAAATGGATTCTGGGAACCTGAAACGCGGCTCCGGTGCAAAGCAGAAGCGTGAGCCCAACAACCACCGCCGGGTGCCGCAGCCAAAGGAGTTCGACTTCCAATCGGCGCTGACCGGATGGCCCGATCTCATGGTCGAGGCGATTCTGCCGTCCGCGTCGGAGCAGGAGCGGGAGGCACGTCAACATGGGAATGAGGCAGAGCAGCACCCCGCAGCCGGAGATGATCCCCATCTCCCAAATGCCCTTGAAGTCCGTCAGCGCCATCGACAGGAACGCGGCCGCCATGGTCATGCCGCCGATGATAATCCCTTGGCCCGTGTAGGCCGTGGCCCGCTCAATGGCCTCGGCCTCCGTGCGGCGATCGCGCATTTCCTCCTCATATCGGCTGATGAAGTGGATGCCGAAGTCGATGGCCAGGCCGATGAGCATCGGCGCAAATATGATGGTCAGGATATTCAGGTGGCCAATGGCAAGCGTGGTGAACCCCAAGCAGTAACCCAGACCGACCAGCAGGCACAGGGCGGCCTTGAAGGGGCGCCATACCTGGCCATAGGCGACGATGAAGATCACCGAGCAAAGGACCAGCGCCAGGATGCTGGCCATCATCGAGTCATGTCCGGCCTGGCGCAGTTCGTCATCCTCCAGCACCGGCTCGCCGGTCAGGCCGACATTTACCCCTGGCACTTCGAATTGAGTGGCGCTGATCAGCCGGCGCAGTTCCTCAATGGCTTGGGGTCTGAGCCCTTCGCTCTTTGGCTGAACCGTTAGCAGATAAACGCGCCCCTGGTCGAAGGCGAGGTAGATCGACCGCTCGGCCTGTTCTCCCCCGGCAAAAAGGGTTTCGACGCCCGGTGAGGGCGGCATGCCCGGACCTAGCAGGCTTTGCTTGGCCTGCTCGATAAGGCGTTGCAGAAAAGGGATGCGCTGGACCAGTGATTGGGTCGCGGCCTTCTCTGCTCCAGGAGCGGTGCGGAACTGTTTGTTCACCAGCCGGAACAGAGAGTTGAGATTGGTTGCCTGGACAAACTCTTGAATGAACGGCCGGTACTCGTGAAGGACGCGGCGCATTTCTTCCAAGTCGCTGGTCGGTACCAGCAGGAGCGCTTTAGGCCCGAACGCCGCGAGGTCGCCCTTGTAGAAGAGGCTGGTGAAGAGATTAGTCCGCGGCGCGACCCGCGCGGCAAGCCGCTCGAGAAACTCGCGGTTGTGCTCCCTTCGGCCGCTCTGCACGACCACCATCAACTCGTCTTCCCTCGGGAATTCCTTCCGGTACTTGAGGTAAAGGCGCTGCTGCCGCAGGTTCGTGCCGACGAGGTGGCTCCGGTTCGTGTCCAGCGTGAGCCGGGCCGATGTGTAGAACGCACCCGCCAGCGCGAGGCAGATCTGCGGATAGACAAACCACCGGGGGTGATTACAAACCGCTTTTGCCAGCCGGTGCAAAAGCCGGGCAAAAACGGTATCGGGCAAAAACGTCATTCCAATCCCATCGCAGGACACTATGGGATTCCGGTTCATGCCGTCCACAGCGGCCCTTTGACCAAGAACCTAACAGGGCTTTGGTCTTTTTACAAATGCTGAGGCGGCTCGCGGCCTTACTCGACTGTGACGCTCTTGGCGAGGTTGCGCGGCTTATCGACATCGCACCCGCGCAGCACAGCAATGTGGTAGGCCAGCAGTTGCAGCGGAACCACCGTCAGCAGCGGTTCGAGGCAATCGACGGTCCGCGGGATATAAATCACATCATCGGCCTTGCGGCTGATTTCCTTGTCGCCTTCGGTCGCCACGGCGATGATCGGCCCGCGGCGGGCCTTGATTTCCTCCACGTTGCTCATGTTCTTGCCGTACATTGCATCGTGGGGGACGACAAAGAGGCTTGGAAAGTCAGGTGTGATGAGCGCAATGGGTCCATGCTTCATCTCGGCAGAGGGGTAACCTTCCGCGTGGATGTAAGAGATTTCCTTCAGCTTGAGCGCCCCTTCCAGCGCAACGGGGAAATTGCACTGGCGACCCATGTACAGGAACTCGGTGGCGCGGGCGTACTTCCTGGCGATCACCTGGATGCGTGCATCGCCGGCCAGGATCTTCCTAAGCTTGCCTGGGATGGTCTGCAGCTCGCGGACGAGCTTTTGCCCCTGAGCCAGCGAAATGTGCCCGCGCAAGCGTCCGAGCGCGATGCCGAGCAGCGTCAGACACAGCACCTGCATTTCAAAGGCCTTGGTCGAAGCAACGCCGATTTCCGGGCCGGCGCGCATCAGGATGTCCGCGTCGGATTCACGGGCAATGGTGGACCCGGCGACATTGACGATGGCGAGGGCGGGCATTCCTTGCGAGCGCGCCAGCCGTATGGCGGCCAGCGTGTCAGCCGTCTCGCCGGATTGGGAGAGAGACACCAGCAGGGTGTTCTTTTCCATTGGCCGACTCCGGTAACGCATCTCGCTGGCGCACTCGACTTCGACCGGCAGCCGGGCGAGCGCTTCGATGACGTACTCTCCCACAAGCGAGGCGTGCCAACTGGTGCCGCAGGCGACCAGCAACAAGCGGCGGATTTTGGCCAGCTCCTTGTGGCTCAGCGCCGACTCCTCGAAGACCACCGTGCCCGTGTTTGGCCGCAAGCTGCGGTTGAGGACTTCTTCCACGCGGTCGGGCTGCTCGTTGATCTCCTTGAGCATGTAGTGCGGGTATTCCCCCAGCCCCACCGCTGCGGCCGACCAGTCCACAGCGCTCACGAGGCGCTTCACCGGCTCGCCTTTCGCCCTCACGGAAACAGCGTCACCCGACACGGTGACGACGTCGCCGTCGCGCAGGTACATCACCCTTCGCGTGTGGGTGATGATGGGTGAAACGTCGCTGGCTAGAAAGATCTCGCCGTCGCCCAGGCCGACAACTAGCGGCGAACCGCGCCGGGCACCGAGCAAGAACCCGGGCAGGTCAGCGTGAAGCAGCGCGATGGCATAGGTGCCGTGGGCCTTACGGGTTGCGGCCAGCACCGCGTCCGCCAGTAGTTCGGGCGTCAGCGGCTTGCCCTTGGCCAGCCGCTGGTCGAGGTGATAGCCGACCAAGTGGGCCAGCACTTCCGTGTCCGTCTGAGACAGGAACTTATGGTTGTGCCGGAGCAGTCCGTGACGGAGGGCGGCGTAGTTCTCAATGATGCCGTTGTGGACTAGCGCCAGTTTGCCGGAATGATCCTTATGCGGATGCGCATTGGCGTCGCTAGGGAGCCCGTGCGTCGCCCAACGGGTGTGGCTGATGCCCAGGCAACCGGTGACCGGTTTCCTCTTGACCAGTTGCTCCAGAAGGGCGACCCGGCCTACGCATTTACGCACCTGGAGCGGACCGCCGTCCCGCGTGCAGAGCCCGGCTGAGTCGTAGCCGCGATATTCCAACCGACGCAGGCCCTCAATGAGCAAAGGCGCTGCCTCTTGCTTGCCAATGTATCCTACAATGCCGCACATGATCCTTGGCCTTTCGTTTTTGCGAGTTGACTTGGACTATCCCCGTCGCGGCCGAAGGACTGTTCAAGTGTGCTCGATAATCCACTGCGCCGCCGCGGCCAGGTCGTCCACCACGGTAGCAGCGCCCAGTTTGCCAGCCGAGGCGCGCTCCAACTCCGCTCCATACCCGGTGCGGACGAGCAGACTTTCCTTCACACCGGCATTCCAGCCGCACTCCAAATCAATCAGCTTGTCTCCAATCATATAGCTCTGCGCCAGATCCACGCCGAACTCGTCGCGCGCATCCAGGAGGAATTGCGGCGACGGCTTGCGGCCGCGGCTTGGCGCATTGGGCGCCTCTGGGGCGATGTAAACCCTCTCGATGCGAACACCTCCGCGCCCCAATTCGCTTAGTAGATGCTCGTTCACTTGCTCGACTTCCGCCAGTGTAAAATAGCCCCGGCCTACGCCCGACTGGTTCGAAACGATGAACAGCCTAAACCCCGCGCGATGCAACCGCCCCAGCGCCGCGGCGGCGCCAGGAAGAATCACCACCTCTTCCACCCGGCGAAGGTAGTTCTTCTCTTCAATTATCGTCCCATCCCGGTCAAGAAATATCGCGCGGTTCATCGTCAGCTCACGAGATTCTTAGAGCAAGCCTGGCGCAAAGGAAATCCCAAAACGAACCTACGATCCCAATCGCCTTACGGGTGTGAGACAGAATTCTCTCGGTCTCACAGCCCTGTCGAGAATGCCCCTTGCGCAACGAAGGGACTGATGGTTTGACCTGCGCCGATGTGCCCCAGCCGGAGAAGTAACCGCAAGGCCGTCGCAACGCCGGAACATCGCCTTGGCAATACCGTAGTAGCAAGCACGTTGCATGCATGTTCCTAGGATGTTCCTGGCTTGTTCTTGGCTTTCCACTTCCCCCTTCTCCGCGACCCACACCCAGCGTTCCTTCCCCCATTGCTGGGGTGTTATTTACAGACGCCGGAGGAATTGTCAAGGTTACAACAGGTCAGAGCCGCCATCGAGCGGCTATTGGGTGCAGCTTGCCATTGCCACCACGGCATAGGAGCGCAACCTTCAGGCGGCAGAAGCGTGAAAGTTCAAGCGAGCGCAGGAGCTTGCTAAGACCACACAGTATTCCGACGCTTGTGCAGCCTAAATGCCCAAGCGCGGCTACGGGCTTCGGTATTCGGCCTTCTTTCAGGTTTCGGCCCTCGGATTTCGGATTTGGGCGGCTGGCGGCGGGTGGTACTGTCCAAATACGCCCCTCTCACCCTCGCCCACCACGTCCGCTTGCGCGACGCCACCGGCTCGGCTATGGTCCAAAGTCGCAGAAGGCCCCATCCCTGCCTCAGGCAAGGCGAGGGGCGATCACAAGATTATGCCCGAATCATACATCCAGAACCTTTTCGCGGAGCGCATTGGCGGCAGTCAATACGGCAAGTCGCAGGCGATTTACAAGTTCGAGAAAATTAAGCGGGCGAAGCGCGCCGCCATGACCGCGCATCCGGGCGCGGAGATCATTGACCTCGGGATCGGCGAGCCGGATGAGATGGCATTCCCGGAAGTCGTCGAGAAGCTGTGCGCGGAGGCGCGCCGACCCGAGAACCGCGGCTACGCGGACAACGGCGACGTGGTTTTGAAAGAGGCGGCGGCCCGTTACCTGGACCGGGTTTGTGGCGTCAAGGGGATCAACCCGGAAACGGAAGTGATGCACTCAATCGGCAGCAAGGCGGCGCTCTCGATCCTGCCCGCCGTGCTCATCAACCCGGGTGATTATGTGCTCATGACCGTACCAGGCTACCCGGTGTTCGGCACGCACGCCAAGTACCTCGGTGGCCGGGTGCACAATCTGCCGCTGACGGAGGGGAACCAGTTTCTGCCGGACCTGGATTCCGTCCCCGCTGACGTTTTGAAGCAGGCCAAGGTGCTGGTGTTGAACTATCCCAACAATCCGACCGGCGCGAGCGCGACACCGGCCTTCTTCGCGCAAGTGGTCGAGTTCGTGCGGAAGCAACAGCTCGTCGTTATCCATGATGCGGCCTACGCGGCGCTGGTGTTCGAGGGGCGCCCGCTGAGCTTTCTTGCGACGCCAGGCGCAAAGGAAGTGGGCCTGGAACTGCACTCCGCCAGCAAGTCGCTCAACATGACCGGCTGGCGTTGCGGATTCGTGGTGGGGAATGAGCTGCTCGTGCGGGCCTATGGGGACGTGAAGGACAACACCGACTCCGGCCAGTTCCTGGCAATTCAACACGCGGCCGCGCATGGTTTTGACCACCCGGAGATTACGCAAGCGATCGCTGCGAAGTACGCTCGTCGGATGAGCACCTTGGTGGCGGTGCTGGTCGGGGCCGGCTTCCAGGCCCGCAAGCCGAAAGGGTCGTTCTTCCTCTACGTCCGAGCGCCGAAAGCCGCCGCGAAGAAGGACGGCGGGCGCATCGCATTTCGAAACGCGGAGGAGGTATCGGAATGGCTCATTGCCGAGAAGCTGATCTCTACGGTGCCATGGGATGACGCGGGTGCCTACTTGCGGTTGAGCGTGACCTTCGCGGCGCAAACGCTTGCTGACGAAACGCGCATCATGGGCGAAGTCGCCTCACGGCTGGGCGACGTGCGGTTCGAATTCTGAACGCTTTGACCGGCCCGGATGGTCGAGCCGGGAGCGCCGGCAGTTTGTGGGCTTAAAGCGTTCGGATCGCGGACGCCGGCAAGATGCCGGCGCTCTTGGTCTTAAAGCTCGCGGCTACAGGCTCCAGCCGGGGCGGTACTCGGTGCGGACGAACTTGTTGGCTTCCTCCAGGTTCGTGAACTTGAGCGCGGCCGAGTCCCAAAGCAGCTTGTACAGCGTCAGGTCTTCCCGGAGTTGCACGCGCAGCGCCACGTTGCCCAATAGCACAGACTCCGCCAGCGGCCCGGCATAGTCGAAGTTTGAGCCCGCCTTCTTGCCGCCTTTGCACGCCGCGATCCACTCCTTATAGTGACCGACCGAACGCGTGATGGTCTTGGGAATCCCAGCGGTCTCTGCGGCCAGCGACTGCGGGAAGACCTCATCGCCGAGGATGAACCCTTTCTCGCCGACCAGCATCCGGCCGTTGTCGCCCATCCGCTTCCCGTCGGCCAAGCTGTCGGGCCGCGGCGGGCGCAATCCGCCATCGTACCAGACCAGTTTGCAGGGCGGCATCTCCACGCCGCCGGCCTCGGCGCCGCTGAGACCGTTTACGAATATATTGTTCGCCTGGGGCGCCGCCGAGCGCGCCGGAAAATGGTAGGTTACGATCGAGCCGACTGGGAACGTCTCCTGGTTGACGCGCGTGGAGGCAGCCTGGACGCTCAGAGGTGCGCTCAGTTTCAGCGCCCGGAAGACAGGGTCCATGGCGTGGCAACCGATGTCGCCGAGAGCGCCCGTGCCGAAATCCCACCAGCCGCGCCATACGAAGGGCAAGTAAGCCGGGTTATAGGGCCGCAATGGCGCCGGGCCGAGCCACAGATCCCAATCGAGCGTTGCAGGCACCGGCGGCGTGTCCTTGGGCCGATCCACCCCTTGCGGCCAGTACACGTTAAACAATCCATTTGATGGCCGGTCGGTCCAGATGTGCGCTTCATGCACCGGGCCGATGGCGCCGGCCCAAACTAACTCGGAGAGCCGGCGCGTCTCCTCGGACGCCTGGCCTTGGTTGCCCATCTGCGTGGCGACTTTCGCCTCGCGCGCCGCCGTTGCCACGCGCCGCGCTTCCCACACTGAGTGCGTGAGCGGCTTCTCGCAGTAAACGTGTTTGCCTCGCTTTATGGCCTCCATCGAGGCGAAAGCATGATGGTGGTCGGGCGTGGCGATGACGACTCCGTCGATCTCCTTCACCTGGTCGAGCATCTGCCGGTAGTCCGTGAACTGCTGCGCCTTGGGATATTTCCTGAAGATGTGGCCGGCGTGGTTCTTATCCACGTCGCACAGAGCCATGATGTTCTCGCTCTCCATCTGGCCCAGATCGCTGCCGCCCTGGCCTCCGAAGCCGATGCCGGCGATATTCAATTTCTCATTGGGCGAAGTTGCCCCGCGCAAACCCAAGACTCCGCTTGGCGCCACCATGAAAGCAGCGGTTGATAGGGCAGTGCCGCGCAAGAAATGGCGGCGGGTGAGTCCGGTGTTGTTCGCGGTATCTTTGGTAGTCATACCCTTGAATTCTAACTGACGACACGGGGGGACTCCAAATGCAAAATGCGTCACCTCGATGGACGCTTCTTTTCAGCTCCGTTGCTCCACTCGCTAAAGGGGGAACGCTCAACCTGGCTCCGCCAGTTTAACTGGCTTGCACTTGGCTCGTACCCGGCCTTGCGGTGGCTTTGAGTGACCTGTACGGCAGTCCATCGCGGCCGTTTTTTCCGTCCCCATCCCTATCCAAATGCGCGGCCGGCGCGGAACCCGCCTCGGAATCGACCAGGAACTTGAAAGCATAGGCCTGTCGGCATGGCCGGTTTGTGGGATCCTGCAAGGAATCAGGCATGGAGATAAGAACTCCCCCCGCTCTGTCCGGCTGCCACGGCAACGGTTGCTCCACGCCGAGCAGGCGCACGGTGGAACCGGCCCGCGGTAGAACATGCCGGAGATGTAGTTCCTGGCCGGGCCATTTGAGGCTGATGGCATAAACCACCCGGTTATCCTTGCTGCGCGTGTAGCGCAGGTCGTCCCCCTCTTTCCAATTGTCGCCCTCACGCGGCCGAGTGTCGTATATCGCTTCGCCGTTCACGCGCAGCCAGGCCCCCGCATACTCGATGGCCTCGACTGCCTTGGGGTGGAATCTCCCGTTGGCGTCGGGCCCGATGCCGACCATAAAATTCCCGCCCTTGGCCACCGCGTCCACCAGGTTCGTGACGATCCACGGCCCTCCCTTGTAAAGGGCGGCATCGGGCTGGTAGCTCCAAATCCCAGCCAGAGGGTAAATGACCATCCAGGGCATTGTGGTGTTTTCATTGGCGCCGGGCACGAAACCTTCCGGCGTGAAGTAATCGCCGTAATTGCCGATCCCGCGGCAGCGGAACATCACGTCCGGCTGCAGCTTGCGGAGCGTTTTCATCGTCTCCCGAAGATCGGGCCATGCGGTGGAATCGAAATACTGGTCCAGGCAAACCATATCCAGCTTGCCATAGTTGGTCAGCAACTCGGTGAGCTGCTGACGGTGCCTTTCGACGAAATGACGCCACTGCTCGGGGTGTTCGGTCCGTGAAACCCGGTCGTGCAGAGGGTGGTCCGCAAAAGGCCGGAAATCCGCGTCATACCAATCAGGATGAGAGAAGTACAAGTCAATCTTGATGCCGTAGCGCCGGGCGGCGTCGGTCAACTCCCGCACGATGTCCCGCTTGGACGGGCTTTCCATAATGTCATAGGCGACATCGCATTCCTCGATCTTCGGCCCGCCGGGCGCGAGCCAGTTGACTCGGCGTTGCACGCGGGTCTTGGTGTCAAACATGGCGAACCCATCGTGATGCTTGCTGGTGAAGGCGAACACCCGCAGGCCGTTGGTCTTGAAGAAGCGCATCCACTCGTCAGCATCAAAGCCGACTGGATTGAACTTCTCGTAAAGGTGCTGATAGGCCTGCCGGTCGGCGTTGGACATTTTCAGGAACGGCCAGGACGCGTCCACTCCCAGCATCGAGTAAACCCCCCAGTGAATGCGCACGCCGAACTTGAGGTCACGAAACGCTTCTCGCGCTGCCTCGGAGGCCTGGTGGTAATCCGGCTGTGGGGTCTCTTCCACATAAGACTGGACCTGCCGCCAATGCACATCGCTCTTGGGCAGCTTCACGAAGTTGTGAAACTCCCGCGCCGGGCGGGTATCATCGGCGAACCGGAACGGCTTCCCACCCACTACCTGGTCGCTCGTGATCGTCGGACACCAATACTTTTCAATATGCCAGGTGACCAGGTCGTTGCCGGTGAAATGGTCCACCCACGGCTTGCGTCGCGAGTTGTACATGTTGTCGGTCAGGTCCCGCACCAGGACGACGTTTTGTCCCGCATGAACCATCTGCCGGATGGCAATCGGCCGGCCCAACACGCACAGGTTCTGGTGCACGCCCATGACAATGACGTTGGTGATGCCCCGCTGGCGCATCAGATTGTAAGCTTCGGCGTTGTCGGTGATCGCGTCGCCCTCCTTGATCTCGAGCGTGGGGATTTCCCGTTGCCAGGGCGTGGCGACAGTGCAAGGCGGGTCGTCGTCGCAACCGCCGTCCGAATCGTCAATCGGCAGCGGCGGTTCGTGTGCCGGGCCGAACCGCGGCGGAGGCGGAGAGACCGGCGTCGCCGATTGAGCCAGCTTACGCTCGGGTGAGCCCTCGTAGAACTTCATCGTCTCGCTTGGGCAATGAATGATGAACACCCCGCGAGCGCGCAGGGCCGCGATCACCTGGTTCATGCATGGCGCCATTTCGGCCACGCGCGCCGCCGCCGCCTTGCACCAGTGTTTGTCCCACATATCGCAGATCACGGCCGCCGTGGCTTCCGGCGCCCAGATCGTCCGAACCTCGAGCACCTGCCATTGGTCGCTGCCCGGCTTGGTCTCTTTGAGGCTGCGGAGTTGGAGGTCCAGCGGCTGGGCCAGGGCGGCCAGCCCCAACGCCAGGAGCGCCAAAGCCGCGGTCAGACGCGCTAAACCCGCGCCGCGCCATCGCTCCCACACCCCCGCCCGCGGCGCGATCCGCTCGCTTGGTGCCTCAGCGTGCCCATCGGCGGAAACAAGGTGAAGCATGACTCGACCTTTGCAGGAAGCAGTCAGTGGGGCAAATGGAAACTTCGGTGCGGTATCAGTCCTCACCTGAGGCGGTCATTGAATACTGGCTTTGGGGGAGGGTGATGTTCCCTGCGCTCAGTTCACGCCGCCAGCCGCCCGAGCCTGCCGCTATGATAATCCTCGATGGCCTGCGTGATTTCCGTCCTGCTGTTCATGACGAACGGGCCGTAGGCCGCGACAGGTTCGTCTATCGCCGCGCCATTGAGGACCAGGAGGGTGGCCTCCTCCCGTGCCTCGAGGTGCAGCATTTCGCCCTCATGGGTCAGCAGCGCCAGGTCCGCCTCCCCGACCCGTTCAGCTTCTGGCAGGGCAACCTCGCCGCGGAGAACAAAGAGGGCGGTTGTAAACCCGCGCGGCAGCATGAACTCGGCGCGTCGATAGGTCTTTAGCCGCAGTTCCCAGAGATTGATGGGCGTGTATGTCTCGGCGGGTCCTTTCACTCCCTCGAAGTCGCCCGCGATCACCCGCACCGTGCCAGCGCCATCCGGCAAGCTGACCGACGGGATCTGGCGGTCGAGAATGGTCTGGTAGCGGGGCGAGCTCATCTTGAATTCCTTCGGCAAGTTCACCCAAAGCTGCACCACCTCGAGCGTGCCGCCAAGGCGCGTGAACTCGCGCGAATGCTTCTCCTCGTGGACCACCCCCGAAGCCGCTGTCAGCCATTGCACATCACCGGGGCCGATCTTGCCGTGGTTGCCGGCGGAGTCCCGATGCTCCAGCTCCCCCTGACAGACAATAGTGACGGTTTCAAAGCCCCGGTGCGGATGCTCGTCAACCCCCCGTGGCTGATCGGTCGGCACGAAGTCCGCGGGGCCGGCGTAATCCAGCAGCAGAAATGGGCTGATCCGATAGCCCAAGGTGTCGAAGGAGAATACGGTTCGCACGGGGAACCCGTCGCCCACCCAGTGGGCAGATGGCTTGCGCTCAATGCTGACAACTTTCTTCATGGTGCGTGATCGGAACAATATAGCGTACTCCGGTGAAAGTGCCTGCCCGGCAAGCGAGAGGTGCGGTCAAACCTTGTTTCTCGTCCTGCATTGTTCTATGCCTTAGGGAATGGACATCAACCGAGACGCTCGGATTTATGTGGCTGGTCACCGTGGCCTGGTGGGCAGCGCCATCTGGCGCGAAATGCAAAGGCGCGGTTTCACCGATCTGATCGGACGCACCCGTGCCGAACTGGACCTGCTGGACGGGGCCGCCGTTCGGGCGTTCTACGCGCAGGCGAAGCCCGAATATGTTGTTGACGCGGCGGCCAAAGTGGGCGGCATCCTGGCCAACGACCAGCACCCCGCGGAGTTCCTGTTTCAGAATCTGCAAATTCAGAATAACCTGATCGACGGGGCCCGGCAGGCCGGGGTGCGCAAGCTGCTCTTCCTGGGGAGCTCCTGCATTTATCCGCGGCTCGCCCCGCAACCCATGAAAGAGGATTACCTGCTCACCGGGCCGCTTGAATCTACCAACCAGTGGTACGCCGTCGCCAAGATCGCCGGCATCAAGATGTGCCAGGCCTACCGGCGCCAGTATGGCTGCGATTTCATCAGTGCGATGCCCACCAATATGTACGGGCCGAATGATAATTATGACCTGCAGGGCTCGCACGTCTTGCCCGCGCTCATCCGTAAGTTCCATGAGGCCAAGGCGGCGAACGCGCCTACCGTCACCTGCTGGGGCACGGGGGCGCCTTTGCGCGAGTTCCTTTATTCGGATGACCTGGCTCGGGCTTGTGTTTTCCTGCTGGAGAATTACAGCGAGGATCAGTTTATCAATATTGGTTCCGGCGACGAGATGTCAGTGCGCGAATTGACTGAAACCATCAAGCGGGTGGTCGGCTTTAAAGGGGAAATCGTTTGGGATGCCACGAAGCCAGATGGCATGCCGCGCAAGTTAATGGACAGCTCACGCCTGTTGGCCTTGGGCTGGCGGCCGCAAGTTGATCTGGAAGCCGGCGTTCGCCTCGCTTACGAGGACTTCCTGAAGCGATTTGGCTGAGAGCAATCAGAACCTTAATCCGGATTTAACCATGCCATCCAAACAGGTCATCATTGTTGGCGGCGGCCTTGTCGGCCTGGCCACGGCTTACAAATTGTCATTGCGCTGTCCTTGCGCGCGCGTCACCGTGCTGGAAAAGGAAGACAAGGTTTGCGCCCATCAAAGCGGGCACAACAGCGGGGTGCTGCATTCGGGGCTGTACTACAAGCCTGGCTCACTCAAAGCGCGGCTGGCCGTGTCTGGCATTCGGGAGATGGTGGCCTTTTGCCAGGACCACGCTGTGCCCCACGAAATCTGCGGTAAGCTTGTCGTCGCCGCGGATGAAACCGAGGTGTCCCGACTGCGCGGCCTGCACGAACGCGGAATCCAAAACGGCTTGGATGGGCTACAGTTTCTTGATCGCGGGCAAATGCGCGAGATCGAGCCGCATGTGGGCGGCCTGGCGGCCCTGCGCGTGCCCCAGGAAGGGATCGTGGACTACGCCAAAGTCAGCGAGGCACTGCAGAAGGAGATCGAAGCCAAAGGGGGATCCGTTGTCGTGCGGGCAAGAGTGACTGCGCTTCATCTCCGGGACGGTGAATGGCAGGTCGAGAGCAGCGTCGGAGATCACACGGCGGATTTTGTGATTAACTGTGCGGGCCTGCACTGCGACCGGTTGAGCATGCTTGCGGGCGAGAAACGCGAAGTACGCATTGTGCCATTCCGCGGCGAATACTACAAGATCAAGCCCGAGCGTCAGCACCTGGTGCGCAACCTGATCTACCCAGTGGCCGATCCTCAGTTTCCTTTCCTGGGCGTCCATTTCACCCGCCTCATTCATGGTGGCATCGAGGCCGGCCCGAACGCCGTACTGGCGCTGGCCCGCGAGGGCTACCGCAAGACCGACGTGAAAGTGGCTGACATCTGGGATGCGTTGACCTTCTCCGGCTTGTGGCGCTTCCTGGCGAAGCACAAGCGCATGAGCTGGGACGAGCTGCGACGGTCTTTCAGCCGACGACTGTTCTGCGAATCCCTGCAAAAGCTGGTGCCGGAGATTCGCGAGACGGACCTCGCCCCCGGCGGCGCCGGCGTCCGCGCACAGGCCATGTCGCCGGACGGCAACCTGGTTCAGGATTTCTGCCTTTTGAATCGTCCGCACGCGCTGCACGTGCTCAACGCACCCAGCCCGGCGGCCACCGCGGCGTTGGCGATTGGTGAGGAAATCTCGAATCTTGTTGCCAAGGAATTGTGACTTCCTTTACTCATTCCTCCCTTTAACTATGAAGATTTTGATTACAGGCGGCGCGGGCTATATCGGATCGGTGCTGACTCCAACCCTCCTGTCGCTGGGGCACGAGGTGACGGTGGTGGACAACTTCCTCTTCCGGCAAAACAGCCTTGCCGATTGCTGTTATCACGCGGCTTTCCAGGTGGTGCGGGGTGATTGCCGGGACGAGGCCCTGATGAAGAAGTTGGTCGCCAAGGCCGACGTGATCATCCCGCTCGCAGCCCTGGTAGGGGCGCCTTTGTGTGACCGTGACCCGGTGGCCGCCCGCACGACCAACTTTGATGCGGTGGCCATGCTCTGCCGGATTGCTTCCCAGTCGCAGCGTATCATCATGCCGGTGACCAACAGTGGCTATGGCGTCGGGGAAAAGGGTAAACACTGCACCGAAGAAACGCCCCTGCGGCCCATCTCGCTCTACGGTGTGACCAAAGTGCAGGCGGAGGAAGCACTCCTGCAGCGCGAGAACAGCATCAGCTTCCGTCTGGCAACGGTCTTTGGCGTCTCGCCGCGGATGCGGATTGACCTGCTGGTCAACGACTTTGTGCATCGGGCTGTGACTGACCGGGCGGTGGTTATCTTCGAAGGGCACTTCAAGCGCAACTACGTCCACGTACGAGATGTTGCGCGCGTCTTTGTCCACGGTCTCGACCGGTTCGGAACAATGAAGGGCAGGCCTTACAACGTTGGGTTGGACGACGCAAACCTCTCCAAGCTGGAGCTCTGCGCCGTAATCAGGAAGCACCTGCCGAAGTTCGTCTTTCTCGAAGCGCCCATTGGCGAGGACCCGGATAAGCGGGACTACATAGTCTCTAACGCGCGGATTGCCGCGACCGGATTCAAGCCGGAATGGGACCTTGACCGCGGGATTCAGGAGCTGATGAAGGGCTTCACTATCCTGCGGAACAGCCTTTACTCCAACGTCTGAGCCATGGCATGAGCCTGAAGCTGAGCCAGGTGGTGGCGGTGGTGCTGGCGGGCGGGTTCGGGACGAGGGTGGCGCACTTGTTGACTGGCCTCCCCAAGCCGATGGTGCCGGTGGCGGGCAAGCCGTTTCTGGAATGGGTTGTGCGCTGCCTGGCCCGGCAGGGAATTCGTAAGGTCATTCTGTCCACCGGCCATTTGGCGGAGGTGGTGGAACAACATTTCCTGACCCAGCCGGTGAGGGGAGTTTTCACTCGTTGCATCGGGGAAAACCGGCCATTAGGCACCGCCGGCGGATTCCTGAACGCAGTGCATCTGTCCGGCGAAACCCCGGAGGCTTGGCTGGTGGTAAACGGGGATTCACTGGTCTTAGCCAATCTCGTGTTGGCCGTCGAAGAATTGAGCAATCCCGCTGTCGCTGGCGTGATCTTCGGTCGCGCCATGGCCGACGCCTCCCGCTACGGCACGCTGGCCGTCGGCCCGGACGCCGAGTTGCAGGGCTTCACTGAGAAACGAGCGGGGAGGGGAGTCATCAACGCCGGCATGTATTTGCTGCGCGATTCGCTGGTTCGACAAATCCCCGGCACCTTGCCGCTGAGCTTTGAGCAAGAGGTTTTTCCTGGGTTGATAGCGCGAGGTCTTTTGCTCAAGGTGTGTGCGGTCGAGGCGCCTTTCCTCGACATCGGCACGCCTGAAACGTTGCGGCAGGCTGAATCGTTTGTCGAACAGAACCGCGCCCGGTTCTGCCACTGAGCCCTATATTATGAATGAGTCTCTTCAGGAGCGAAAGACGGTCTTCGCCACTCCCTGGTTTCAAGTTCTGGCTGCACCAGCACCGGACGGCGGACAGCCCCACTATGTCATACAAGGGGCTGACTTCGTCGTCATCGTGGCCGTCACTGAATCTGGCCAAATGCTATTGGTGCGACAGTTTCGAGTGGCCGCAGCGGCGGTTACGCTTGAACTGCCGGCCGGGCACGTTGACCCGGGCGAGACGGCGGAACAGGCGGCTCGGCGTGAGCTCCTGGAGGAAACGGGATACGAAGCGGATACATTCAAGTTGCTAGGTGCCTTGTCCCCATCCGTCGCGCGATTCACCAATCGCATGTGGTGCTTCCTTGCCGACAATGCCAGGCCGGCTACCGGCGCGGAGACCGGGCGTGAGGCGGGCGTGGATCTTATCCTGTACGAGCGTGGCGTTCGAGCTCTAATCGAGGAGAAGGAATTCTACAGCGCTCCCAGTTGCGCGGCTTTGCTTCTGGCGACGCTTCGAGGAGGGATTGAGACCTAAGAACTAGGGCACAAGGATTTCTGCGCCCGGCCCATAAGGCCGCAAAGCCACTCCGGGCGGCAAATCGGCTGCGCACGCAGCGCCGATGGGGTTCGGAACGTAGGTCTCATTCATCACGGCGCTGATGCAGCCCCAGCGGAGATAATTGCTTAGCACGGTAATGTCGGTCACCGGAGTGCCGGATGCCTGATTGTTGTCCAGCGCCCATTGTTCCTTGGCTGTGTCTAGCGCTCGCAGATTGCTGTAGATGATGTTCAGCCGCGAAGTGTCGCGCGCCCTAACAAGATTGGGGATTGCCAGCGACGCAAGCAAACCGATAATCGCGCTAACGATCATCACTTCGACGAGGGTAAATCCGGAAGGAGTCTGCGAACGAGAGATAGTTTTCATACTGCGCACCGAACCGACTGTAAGCACATCCAAGACCAAACCTCCTGACCAGAATCCGGCCCAAGCCAACCGCCCTTTGTCGCCACTGTGTAATCTATGTGCAGTTGGCCGTCGCCGTGGCCCGAAGCGGGACAGAGCGTGGTTCATCGGTGTTGTATGTGGGACAACTTCTGGTCGAGACTCAGCCCGGAGGCGCCCTGTAGATGCGCCGGGGAGGTGCCCGTGTAGCCCCGATCTTGATCGCGCAACCCTCTGCGGCTGTGTCACTTGCAGAGGGTGTTTCCTTGCGAGAATCTGCGGTTGAACCATTTAACTTGCTTGTTTGGGTTCTCGGCAAAGAACAAGCCATGCCGAGGTTCGCCAAGCCCACAAACAGCCACACCCCAGTTAAATGTCCAAGATTTGCTCGTATTGCGGCACCAGGACCTCCGCCTGAGGTTTCATTGCCCGCAACGTTTCGCCGAACGCCAAGGCCTGTGATTCCTCGCCATGCACAACGGAAATCTTCTTGATGTCACCGGTGATGGCCTCGACGTAGCGCCGCAGTTCGTTCTTGTCCGCGTGGCCGGAGAAGGAATCCAGCGAGGCGACCCGGGCTCGGACCTCGTGGGGCTCGCCAAAAATATTAACCGGGTTCCGGCCGGACATGATTTGTGCGCCCAGGGTGTGCTCCGCGCAATAGCCGACGAACAGGATGAGGTTCGCCGGATTGCCGATATGGTTCGCTAAGTGATGGCGGATGCGCCCGGCCTCAGCCATGCCCGAAGCGCTGATGATGATAGCCGGGTCTTTCAGGTCGTTCAATTTCATCGAGTGCGCCACCTCGCGGATATACGTGAGGTTCTCCATGCCGAAGGGATTCTCCTTCTCGCGCAGGAACTTGTAGATGGCCTCGTTGAAGCATTCGGGATGCAGACGGTAGACCTCCGTGGCGTTCACGCTCAGCGGGCTGTCCACAAAGATGGGGACCCGAGGCAACTGCCCGGACAGCGTCAATTGGTGAAGCGTGTAAACGATCTGCTGCGTCCGACCGACGGAGAACGATGGGATGATGACCTTGCCCTTGCGCTCCAGGGCTTCGCGCACCATCTGGCCCACCTCGGCGTTGGCGTTGGCTTTAGGCGAATGTGCGCGCGCGCCGTAGGTGCTTTCTACCTGGAGATAATCCACGTTCTCGACCGGTTGCGGGTCACGCAGGATGTCGTCATTGCCGCGCCCAATGTCGCCGCTAAAGAGATAACGGAACTTGCGTCCGTTCTCTCGGATGTCGAAGATGACCTGCGCCGCCCCCAGGATGTGGCCGGCATCACGGAACGTGACCGTGATGCCGTCGGTCACCGGGAACGCGCGGTCGTAGTTGATGCCGACGAACTGCCGCACCGCCTTGTCGGCATCCTGGGCAGTGTAGAGCGGCTCGACTGGCGGCAGCCCCTGCTTGCCCCGCTTCTTTGAGACGAAGGCGGCGTCATCACGCTGGATTTCGGCCGAATCCTCCAGCATGATGCTGGCCAGGTCGCGGGTGGCAAAGGTGCAGTAAATGTTCCCGCCAAAACCCTGGCGGCAAAGGTTCGGCAGGTTGCCACAGTGATCAATGTGCGCGTG